>MAAC01019216.1_pt1 | contig 226936 bp, 171 predicted proteins | sample 1115981 | NCBI WGS metagenome assembly MAAC01 (sample SAMN04961126, study PRJNA320927) | seawater metagenome | isolation source: sample BD02T64 sea water enriched with oil for 64 days | place: USA:Gulf of Mexico | collected 2013-07-27 | reverse complement strand
AGTTTCTGTTGTTCAGCAGGAATAGATTATACGGTGGCATGTGCGACCTGTATCAACCCAGTAGCTACCTATCAAGTCGTAGATGATTGTGCAAATGGCGATCAATTCTTAATCGATGTTGATGTAACGTCTTTAGGAGATGCTATGACTCTTACTATTTCAAATAATATTGATGCAAACACTGTTTCAGTACCTGCAATAGGAATATATCAAATTGGACCATTCGCATTTGGTATTGATGTTGTAGTAACATTAAGTAATGATCAAGACGTGAATTGTGTTATCAATAGTAGTGCCATCCAATTATTGGCATGTCCACCGGAAAATGATAATCCGTGTAACGCTATTGTAGCTCCAGTTAATGCAGATGATACCTGTGATTTATTTGTATCTGGATCACTATTGGAAGCAACAGATTCTGGGGTGCCAAATGGTTCTTGTTTTGGAACTGCGGACGATGATGTTTGGTTTGAATTTACAGCTTTGAATGAATTTCAAATTATACAAATAAATAATATAGCAGGGACTGGATTTTTCTTTGATGTTGATCACGGTGTTTATGAAGGAACTTGCGATGGATTAACAGAATTATATTGTGTAGATGCAACGGCCAGTGTTACAACGAGTTTAACCGTTGGAAACACATATTATGTTAGAGTATTTTCAGGAGGTAACGATGCTGTAGATTATACATTTGATTTATGTATTCGTCCTGGATCAGGAAATGTTACAGTTGATCAAACTACATACACTCTTGAAGAATTGGTGGTTGATATATTAATTGATAGCCCTTGTGCTCAAATTTCTAATATTACATCGTCTACAGGTTCTGATTTCGGAGATGTTAATGGTATTGGATATTTCTCAGCATTTGATGATGGCTTCCCTTTTGAAGAAGGAATATTACTTTCTTCTGGAGATGCCGCTTTAGCTAGTGGACCAAATTCGAATGCGATGAGTGATGGTGGAGGCGCATGGCCTGGTGATGCTGATTTAGATGCAGCAGTTGGAATTAATTCTAATAATGCTTCTATTATTGAGTTCGACTTTGTACCATTATCAGATGAGATTAGTTTCGATTTCTTAATGGCTTCAGAAGAATATAACGGAAGTACAGGAGGTACATTTGAGTGTACATTCTCAGATGCATTTGCTTTCTTACTTACAGATGAAAATGGTGTTACAACTAACTTGGCAGTTTTACCTGGTACAGCAACACCAATTTTAGTTACGAATATACATCCTGAAAACCCAGGTTGTGCCGCAATAAATGAGGAGTATTTTGGGGGCTATACACCACAAGATTTACCTCCAATGTCATTCGATGGAAGAACAGAGGTATTTACTGCATTTGCTCCAGTTAACTTAGGAGAAACGTATCATATCAAATTAGTGATGGCTGATGCAATTGATACTGCATTAGATTCTGGTGTATTCTTAAAAGCAGGAAGCTTTGATATTGGAGAAGTTGAATTAGGAGATGATATTACAATTGCTGGCGGAAGTGCCGTTTGTATGGGAGAAGAACTAACTATTCAAACACAAGCCCCAGCAGTAGCACATGTTTGGTATAAGGATGGATTTGTTATTGACGGTGAAACTACAAACATTCTTGTAGTGACTGAAGCAGGAGATTATACGGTTCAAATTATATTCTCTCCTTCATGTATTATTTCTGATGATATCGCGATTGAGTTCTTAAATACTCCAACTGCGAATCCACCAGCGGATTTAGAAAGTTGTTCAACAAATGATACTGCTCAGTTTATGCTTACAGATAATGATGCCGCGATTTTAGGAGCACAAAATGCAACTGATTTTACAATTACATATCACCTTTCAGAACAAGATGCTATTGATAATGTAGGTCCTTTAGGATCACCTTATACAAATGTTTCTAATCCTGAGACTATTTATGCAAGAATTGAGGATAACATAACTGGTTGTTATGCAACTACGAGTTTCAGTTTAATAATAACAGCACCAACGCATACGGCGGATAGTGTAGAATTATTAGCATGTGATAATGATTTTGACGGCATCGCAAGTTTTGATTTGGCTGGACATGATGCCATGGTATTGAACGGACAAGATGCTGGGACTTATACGGTTTCCTATTATACGTCTCAGGCAGATGCAGATGCAGGAACGCCGGCATTAAGTAGCCCTTATGACAGTGCAGGTGAAACTGTTTTTGTAAGAGTTGAAACAATAGCTTTCGTAGACTGTTATGTAACTAATAGTTTCGACCTAGTCATTGGAACAGCAACTTCAACAACATTTACGATGGACTTCGATTATGAAGTTTGTCCAGGTGCGACAGTGCCTATTCAAATGGTAGCAACTCCGATCAATTATGATATATCTGAAGTGACAATTAATTGGTACTTAAATGGTGTTCAAATTCCAGGTGAAAATGGATTAACCTTACCAGTTCTATTCGCAGGAGATTATGAAATAGAGGCAATCTTTAATGATACAGGTTGTGTAGGTATTGAAATGCAAACTGTAATTGAATTAGATAGCTGTGTGATTCCTCAAGGAATTTCACCTAACGGTGATGGATCGAATGATCGATTTGATTTAAGTAGTTATCAAGTAAGTAAGCTTGAAATATTTAATAGAAATGGAACCTTAGTTTATTCTAAGAAGAATTATTTAGATGAATGGTATGGTCAAACAAATGATGGTGAAGAGTTGCCAGTTGGAACGTACTTCTATACTATGGAATATGAAAATGGCAAGCAGAGAAGTGCTTGGGTTTATATTCAGAGAGAGAAATAATTAATTAACACTAATAAAAAAGCGCCATCAATTATGATGGCGCTTTTTTTATGAAACTAATTTTATTTTATGAAACCGATTTTAATAGAAGTATAGAAAGTAAAATACAGCCTAAAGGTAGAATTACAATTACCCAAACTGAATAATGACTCGTCTTGGTTTTGGTTCTTTTAGCATTTAATATATTCCGTTTCTTCCCTGTATATTGTATCCAGTTTTTAAAATATACAATTAAGCAAGTAAGTCCGAATAATACCCAAGCTTTAGTTGCCGACATCATACTGACATTCATTTGATTAAAAAACGCTGCAAAAAAAGCACCTAGGAGCAATATAATGGACGATTGAAGAATAGTAATATATAATACGCCCATAGTGTTAGAACGTTTCTTAAATCGGGTTTTAGTAGATTGAATTATACTAAAGAATAAAGAGTCAAATACAGACATTTACGTTGTTGATTAAAAAACAAAACCTGCTAAAATGAATTAGCAGGTTTTGTTTAGAATTGTTTTAACTTAGTTTCCTACGATTGCAACGTCATCAATTTGAAAAGCGCCATCAAGATCAGAATCTGTTCCAGAACCAGTAACTCTAAAAGCTACATATAAAGTTCCGGTATAAGATGATAAATCAATTGGACCAGATCCAATTAAATCATACCAAGCATTATCAGAATTTGGAAAACTTGCTGTTTGTTCTTCCCAAGTAGCTCCAACTACATCAGAACCATCAAAATCTGTCGATACAAATACTTTAATTCCATTGTCATCAGAATCTACATCTAAATGGTGTTGTGCTGTTTTGAAGCTTAAAATTTCATTTGATTGAGCGTCCATATCAATACCTGGAGAAATTAACCAACCAATGTTTGAAGAATCTCCTGTACTAAACGAAGAGAATTCTGCTGTACCAATACCGCTAAAAAGTTGCTCTGTCCATAACTCACCACCTTCTTCTGCAAAATTTACCCATCCAGGAGTATCCAAGTTTGAATTATCTTGTGCATCTTGAAAATCCTCAAAGAAAATAGGAGTTAATAATGTACATCTTTCATTGTTCATAATAACATCATCTGGCGAGTTTAATGCTAATATTAATTGACTACCATCAAAAGTTTTACTTACAACAGCAGTAATTGTTCCATTATCAATAGGTAATGGATCATTTTTAAAATTAGCGAAACTACTAGTTTCTAGGTTAAACTCTGTATATGTAGCTCCTTCACATGATTGAAGCGTTCTTTGAGTGTCAAAAGTTTCTGTAGGATCAAAATAATTTTCACCAGCTAAGTTTGCCGCAAATTCAACGTTTTCAATGCTTACTAATAGACCAACATGGCTATTAGTTATTTGAGAAAAAGAAACTACTAATGGCGTCATCAATTCAGTTAATGGAGACCTAAGTACTTGTTGCCTTATTTGGTTTTCGTTTAATCTTACAACTGTAGTACCAAAATCATCTGTTTCCGAATCGCCTCCAATTGTGATAACTCCATTTTCAATTCTTTCTTCACCAACATAAAGACCATTTAAGTTAATATATACTTCTCTTCCTATATTAAATTGATTGTAAGTGTCTACTTGATTTATTGCTATTTTTAAAGCTCCTGTAGGGTTAGAAGGACTATCTTGAATATAAAACTCTTTAAAATAGTTTCCAGTTTGATCAGATGAAGACACATATCCTTTAACATAGATATCAGTATCTATAAGTACAGCCGCATTATCTCCTGGGTCAGATTCAATTAAATACATAGCTTTTACTTGAGCAATTGTATTTTCAGTGGCATTTCCTAATAAGGTTTGTAAAAGGGCATTTTCTTCGTCACCTAAACTGCTAGGTACAGTAAAGTCATCGTCTTGTACACACGAAGTTACAGCAAAACTCATAGCTATAATCGTGAAAAGTGTAAAAATTTTATTCGTTTTCATAAGTGTTAATATTAATGTTTTCATAATTTTTCTTTTAAAATCTAAAGTACACATTTACAAAGTAATTTGTGCCACGTCCATACCAATATTTTGGTCCGAATACACGTTTTGGATTTGAAGTATCATCTCTTAATTCTCTGTAATTTGCATTTCTTCCTTGCTCAAAACCACCAGTTTTGTATTGCTTGTCTAACAAGTTACCAACACTAGCAAAAAAGCCAATATAGTATTGATCTATTTTCCATGATTTTCCTCCTATAAGGTTAACAACCATATAATCATCAAATTCTTCTTGTGTTAATAAATCTCGAGCAATGTCTTCGTCGTAATCATTAAATGGTAAACCGTCAGTATCTAAGAAAAAATTCTCAGTTCTTGTTAAAGGATTAATATCTACATACGCATTGGAGAAAAAGTTTGCTGTTGCTCCAAACCACCAGTAGTCAGGATCTCTATATTCAAATCCAATTGACATTGCACGTTGAGGCCCTCCAGCAATTTTATAATCTTTTAAATTAGATTTTCCGTACGAAATTGAACCATCAGCTGATGTAAAGCTCGCAGATGTTAAGTATAGGTCCGGATTGTTGTCATAGGTATATTGACCTATAGAAGCAACACCCTTTAATTTAATAGTTGGCGTTACTTGAGCTTCGATACCTAATTCTACTCCCATATGTTTTTTGTCAATCCCTTGTAATACTTCTTGTACAAATGCAGAGGTATCATTGTCTTGAATATCAAATCCGCTTAACCCATCTGCGTAATAAAACGATACTTCATTAGCATCTTCTATTTTAGAGTAATATCCTGTAAGCTTTGCTTTTACAATTGAAGATCTAAAAATATAGCTAGCATCAAACGAGCTTACTTTTTCTTCAGTGATATCTCTTACTACACTAGAATTTTCTCTTGAGTTTGAAAAGGTGTTACGTAATGAAGGTGCTCTTGTTATATAACCTGCATTGAAATCTAATAAATGCTTTCCAGTTATTTTATACGTAAATCCAGCTTTTGTACCAATCCCTGTAAAAGATAATTCTTTTCCTTTACCGAGAGATAAATCTCCGGCAAATCTACTGTGTTCCCATAATCCTTCTCTCTGATATTTTGTATTAGTAACACTAGCCGAAAGATAGAAGTCAAATTTATTGTATTTAAATTGCCCTTGTGCATATCCTGAAATAACATCAGCAAATAAATTATAGTTATATCTAAATTTATCACCTTCGTCAACTATACGATCAGGGTTTTGAGCGTCATATTGGAAACCGTCAAAAGAATCTACATTGAGTGCGCCTACATTAGATCCTAATAAATCTAAAATTTCTCCAAAATTTTCTGATTTTAATCTTTTATAGTTAACAGATGCGTTTAATAAAATATTTTCATTAATCTCTGTACTCAAAATTGAATTAATAGTCAATTGCTTATCATCACTTCTGTCTTCATAAAGCACATAAGCAGCAGGAGAAGCTCCACCATTAGTTGGGTCATTATTAGTTACGTTAGCATCTAAAATACGATTCCAATCAATTTGGCCGTCGTTTATAAAATTCTGTTCAGCTATATAAGCTCCAGCATAGTCGGGACCATCATCATCGGCTAAAAAGTAACTAGGTAAATCTTGGTAATAAGCTGGACTTGGATTTCCACCACCAGAATAATCTAAACGGCTATTTCCTAATTTACCAAATTGGTAAGCGACATTCGTATTTAAGGTTGTTTTCGAATTGATATCCCAATAATGGTTCAACATTAATATTGGTTCTTCAACTTCTTTAATACGAGAGTTACGTTTGTCTCCATCTAAATACCCCCAATATTCATTATACTTAATACCTTTTAAGTCGAAAACCTCTTGCGTATTAGGTGAAGATTTACCTCTTCTATTTGGTGCATAAATTGAAGTAAAATTCAAACTATGTTTATCATTAATATTCTTTTCAACTGAAGCAAAAAATGAATTTGAATCATATAATGAAGCATCTTGAAAACCTTCATTTCCCCATCGACGACCAATCATAACTGTATATGCCCAACCACCATCTACTAAACCAGAAGCATAACTTGCCATTAAACGATTAGTGTAGCTTCGGTTTGAAGATGAATACGTCACGCGACCACCTTGTCTATAAGAAGAGGCTCTTGTGTTAATGTTTGATGTGCCTAAAATGCCACCAAAATTATATGCTGATGGCGTTAATCCTGAAGTTAATTCCTGATTACGCATTACATCATTAAGTCCTCCCCAATTGCTCCATTGTGGTCTCCCATTATAGAGTTTGTTCATTTCAATCCCATTAATTAAAACAGAACCATTGTCTGAATCTAATCCTCTCACTCTAAAAAATGACGAACTGAATTCAAAGGCCGCAGTTCGTTGAAAAATATCTTGTGAAGATGACAATAGTCCAGAAATATTATCGGCACCACTCGTGTCATCATTGAGTTCATCATCAGATAGTGAAATAGTAAACATATCTATAGAACTTGCGTCAATGTCTAAGGTCATATCTGTAATGTTAACAGTTTGTCCTTCATTAATTACTATTGGATAACGTCCTGTAATGTAACCTTGTATAGAAAGGTTAAGCATTTGTTCGCCTAATGGCAAACCAGAAGAAAATGTAAATTCTCCTAGACCATCAGTGGTTGTTGTTAAATTAGTTCCTTCAATAGTAATTGTAACATCTGGAATGGGCTCGTTTGTGACAGCATCTTTGACGCTTCCTTTAACAACAGTTTGCTGTGAAAATGCTGTAAACAAGGTAAACATTCCGAATAAAAAAATAAATAATCTTTTTTTCATACTTTAATTTATAATTAATAGTCTCTTACCCTAAAATCACTTAATTTGAGAAATAAGGCTTGCAAATCTACATTATTTATAATAAATATCTACATTTGGCTCGACATTTGTAATCTTATGAATGTTAACATAATATACTAACGAATGAAAAACTTAAAATTAGTCCTTGTTTTACTCCTGGCCGTAGCTATTATTCCAGCGAATGCACAAGAGAAAAAGAAAAAGGATTTTGAAATTCACACAATTGCCTTTTACAATTTAGAAAATTTATTCGACACTATTAACGATCCCGTTAAATTTGATGAGGCAAGTCCTATTATGGAAATGAACACCAATAGACAAGAGACCTATGTGAAGAAAGTGAGAAACATGGCGAGAGTTGTTTCTGAAATTGGAAAAGAAGAAGCCAGAAACTCACCGGCTATTATTGGAGTCTCGGAGGTTGAAAACAGACAAGTACTTGTCGATTTAGTAAATGATCCGCAACTTGTGAAAAAAGATTATGGAATTATTCATTATGATTCACCTGACAGGAGAGGAATTGATGTAGCGATGTTATATCAAAAAGCTTTATTTAGACCCATAAGTACGAGTAGTCATGAATTAAAAATTTATGATGATTTATCGAGAAAACGTGTATATACACGTGATCAATTATTAGTTACTGGAGAGTTGAAAGGCGATTTAATTCATATTATTGTTAATCATTGGCCTTCTAGAAGTGGTGGTGAAGCACGTAGTAGATCAAAACGTGTTGCTGCGGCTAAATTAAATAAGCATATCGTTGATTCGCTTCAGGCCATAGATCCATATGCTAAAATATTCTCAATGGGTGATTTTAATGATAACCCAACGAATTCAAGTTTAAAGGATGTCTTAGAAGCAAAAAGCGATAAAAATAAGGTTAAATTAAAAGGCATATACAATCCGATGGAAGGATTTTTTAAACAAGGTCTAGGATCTAATGCGTATAGAGATGCTTGGAGTTTGTTTGATCAAATTTTAATCACAAAACCCTTATTAGAAAAGGACTATACTTCTTTTAGATTTTTTAGAGCTGGAATTTTCAATAAAAATTATTTAATAAGTAAGAAGGGACGTTATAAAGGCTATCCATTTAGAAGTTTTTCAAGTGGATGGACTGGTGGTTATAGTGATCATTTCCCGGTATATGTTTTTGTAGTTAGAGAAATCTAGGAACACAAAATTAAAGCAAATAAAAAAGCACAAATTAATATTTGTGCTTTTTTATGGTTTAAAACCAAATGTTCCACGGAATTTTAGCTAGAACTAAAATTAAAGCAAGCGTATAAAAAATAGCAAGCATTTTAAACTTCGGTTTAGATGTTAATTTCTTTTTATGTTTCGAGTACCCCACTGTTATTAAAACTACAGCAATAATCATGGTTAGAGGATGCTCTATAATATTTGATCGTAACGTTGAATCCTTCATAATTGCGCCCATTCCCATTTCACTAATAAGTTTAAGATAGTCGGAAGCAAAAAACAACACAATCCCTAACAGCAATTGAATATGGGTTACAATTAGTGCGAATAATGAAATTCTAAAATCTTTAGCGTCAAATTCTTTATCTCCAAAAAATTTAACTAATGCATTAAAGGTTGCCAATACCAGAATAACCAACACTAAGTAGGCCCAATACGAGTGTAAAAATTGAATTGTTGAATACATATTAAATAAATAAAAGTTAGTGGCACAAATGTAAGAATTTTAATTTGCTAGAATCATTCAGATATTTCAATTTGTCGCTTGGCTTCATTTCCAAAAGTATCAACAACCGTTATGAGGTGTTGTCCGGGTTTTGGAATAACAGCAATGTCGTGAATATCTTTAGTGCTTCCTATATAGGTTGCATCCATGTACCAATAGACAGTTGTTTCTGGGTTTGAATGTGCAATTCTAAGAATTAAATCGTTAGTCTCACCGTTAAAATCTTTTGGTAAAAATATGCTGTTGTTTGCCTTCGGATAAATAAACTGAATGTCATTATGCTGTAAACTTTGACAATCGGATCGATATTTCGGTAAAGGTTTATAAAAGGGATTTTTAGTCTTATAATAATGAGCCATTAGTGGAGGCAAAACAAACCAAGACTTATGTGTCATATTATTTGATGTTTCACAAGACACATTAACCTGATAGGATTCGGAATTGTCTAAATGAATTAATACATGAAAAGGACATGCTTTTGTTTTTAGGCCACTAATAGGAACATATTGCTGCAGAGTTGCGTCGCAAATTCCTGTAGCCCTGTAGCCGCTTTTTTTACAGATTTCAATGTTTTGCATTTCGTCTAATGGGGGATCAAACCATTCGCTATTAGGCAATACATCAAAAACGTCAAATAATATTGGTGCAGCGGTTTGTACGCCAACCAGCCCTGGACGGCCTTCTCCATCCGCATTTCCAACCCAAACACCGACGACATAATCTTTTGTGGTTCCAATGGCCCAAGCATCGCGAAACCCAAAACTCGTTCCAGTTTTCCACGCAATTTGTTTTGAGCCATCAAAAAACTCCCAATTCTCATCACCTTGAGGTCGATTTACTTCTTTAAGGCTTTCAAAAGTTAAATAAATTGAAGCTGCATCAAATACTATTTTCTCGGAAGTTTTTTCTCCAAAATCAACCTTTTGTGAAGCGAAATATGTTGGTTCACAGAACTCATTAGAAAAATATTCACTCGAGGTTTCATTAAAATGATTTAGTGTCGATGACATTGCTGAATAACTTTTACAGAGATCCCATAGATTGCTTTCAGCGCCTCCCAAAATGAGTGACAAACCATAATGATTGGCATTATATTTAATATCTCTTAATTGCAAAGCCTTTAGATAATGGTGGAATCTGTCTAAACCAAAAGATTGAAGCATTTTAACCGCTGGAACATTTAAGGATTGAGATAAGGCCTTTTTTGCAGAAACGGCACCACTAAAGGTCTTGTCATAGTTTTCAGGAGAATAACTTCCAAATTGAGTTGGTACATCTGCTATTAAAGTATTGGGGAGCAAATCTCCAGAATCTAACATTGAAGCATATAAAAACGGTTTTAAAATACTGCCTGTACTTCTAGGTTTATCGATGATATCAACATCCTTTTGATGCGCTTTATCTGTCGGAGAATTTCCAATATATGCTAAAACTTCTCGTGTATTCACATCCAAGATTAGAACAGCACTATTATTTATTTCATTCTGCGATAAAGCATTATAATGATTTGTTACAATACTATTTACTTGTTTTTGTAGTTGCAAATCGATAGTGGTCTGAATGCGCTGACCCTTTTTAGTTTTAGATATTTTTTGCAGCAAATGAGGCGCTATTTGAGGCAATGGGTAGGGTTTTTTTGGTAGACGTTCAGAAATCGATAAGGTATAGGTTAGTGAATCAATGGTTCTGTTTTCGAGTAATTTTTTTAATAGCCGATTTCGTTTTTTCAATAATCGCTCTTGATTTTTACCAGGATATATTAAACTTGGGGCATTAGGTAGCACTGCTAATGTTGCACTTTCCGCCCAAGATAACTCGGTAGCATTTCTATTAAAATAACGCCAAGACGCGGCGTCCAATCCAACAACATTTCCACCAAATGGAGCATTACTACTATAGTATGATAAGATTTGATCTTTTGATTCTTTCAATTCTAAGCGTGTAGCGAGTATAACTTCCTTAAATTTTTCAAGATAAGTTCTTGATTGTCCTTTTCTAGATAGACGAATGACTTGTTGCGTCAACGTGCTTCCACCACGTTTTACTTGCCCAGAGTTTAGATTTTGTCTAAATGCTTTAAACATCGAAATGGGATTGAACCCTGGATGTCGGTAAAAATATGCGTCTTCAAATTGAATAATACAGATTTTAAATTTTTCTGGAATACTATCATTATGTGGAAAACGCCATTGTCCATCTTTTGCTATAAGTGCACCGAGAAGCGTGTTGTCATTACTCGTGATTACAGTAGAAGTCGGTTCTACAAATAATTGGCTTGGCAAACAGAGATAATACCATGTTAGGAGTGCCACAAGAATTGTGGTTTTATATTTATGACGTTTTATGTATTCTTTTAATTTGTTCACGAATTGAATTCATATTCACGTTCAACTTTACATATTCTAACATGATACCAATCGTACCATTGTGTTCTCCCTTTGAGTTGTGTTTTTAGATGCTCTGTCTCTTGTTTCCAGTTTTTTATAGCTTCTAAATTTTCCCAATAACTTATTGTAATTCCTACTTCATTTCTTGCAGAATCTATGCCTAAATAACCAGGTTGTAGTTTAGCCAATTCTTCCATAGTGCTGGCCATTTCATCATAACCTTCGGTGTTATCCGTTTGAATTGATGTGAATATAACGGCATAGTATGATTTAAAACTTTTTGTCATAATACATGCTTTTTTTATCCCAAGTTAATACCTGTACACCCTTAGAAAAATGAACTCTATGAGGATGATTATTAATTAACTGATTAAACTTAGGATAGTTTAATTCCAGTTTTTTAATTATTAATGATTGCATGGGCCATTCCAAATGATGCACATCGTATTCAATGATGTTACTTTTGTAATCTTGAAAAACGGCATAGCGTTCGGTGAGCCAGAGATCTGTTTCATCCTTATGTATTTGGTCTCCTAATCTATATTCGGCGAAAAAAGTATTACCATCAAGCTCATTTTTTGATTTGTAGCTAAAATCAGTACGTTTCATTTCAGAATAGTGATACGGAAATTTTGATAATGTCTTTAGCACTATACAAGAGGTCTTTTTGCTGCCTTCCATACTTAAAAAATACACGCTTGGTTTCCCTTTATATTTTGTATATACTCGAATATTGATTTCATGAAAGTCTGATATGTGTGGCAGTTTCGGGAGACTTCGAAGACCAATATTATTCATGTCAAATGCTACTAAACTCACCCAAGTTGAGCCCTCAATAGTGTCGATTTCCAATTCTTCAGGAATCCATTCTTTGATTAATTCAGGCTTTACTTGCCAATGTAAGAATAAGGCTTTGTTCCATTCTTGATAAAATTTCCATGAGCGATCAGGACAATCAAAAGGTCTATGATTTTTGTGTTTAAGTATGTCACTTGCTTTCATCATTCAAAAGTTATTTTTCAATTGTTACCCACTTGCCCTTAGTTCTCACAAAAAAATCATTGTCATACATGGCTTCCGCTTGAATTCCTGGCAAATAGTATGTCCCAAGATACGAAGCATTTAACATCACATTAAATGTTTTGGTGTCATATTTACCTCGCGCAGGTAAGTCAAAATAGAAATTGACTCTGTCGTCTCTTATATCTGTAAATCTCGCTTGGCTTGTGGTTGTGTTTCCAAAGTCAGTAAATCGAGTATTAATAATTTCCCAACCTGATGGAAATAATTGCGTCAGCGCAACATCTGTGATACGCTGATCTTTAGTATTGCTCACGCTAACTGAAGCTACAAAATCTTGTCCTTGTTGTAACTTGCTAATATCTATTTTATGTCCTTTTAAATCTTTATAAACCACAGACACACTAAGTCCTCGTCGCTCAGATAATTCTTGACCAAGTGGAAGCTTTCCAGAGTTGAGGATTCTAGTATAAACAATATTATTCTTGTTATTCGTAATCGCAATTGTATTAGTTCCTTCGTTTATAATTAAATCACGTTGTGCGACTGCAGATTTTGCATCTATTGTTTCAGATTCGCCATTGATAACGTAACTAATATTGAGTGATTTCCCTCCATTAGCATTTACCATTTTAGCCATTGCCATAAGACTATAGGCTGTTGTTTGTGTGCTCATCCAACGGTTACTCGATAGGTCTTTCGCCACGTATTGTGCAATTTCTCGCATTTTCGGATTCTTGGAGAGAACCATAGTTTCTAATGCCATGGCTCTGTTTCTATCTACAGAACCATAGGTGTAATAATTGTTCTTATACGATTCAAAATTAATGTTTGCCGACGCTGAAATTTTGTCGCTAGCTTCTTTTTGTCCAGCCAAGGCATAGGCAGCTGCAAGTCGCCATTTAGCCTCGTTAGAGATTTCACTAAATTCTCGTAAACGATTCATGGACGCTAAATCAGAACTTCCTGCTAAAGCCAAGGTATATAATCTATAGGCCTGTGCTAGATCGGAATGATTATTTCTATAACTTGGTCTCCAATCTCTGGCAGCCTGAGTTTGATATGTTATCCAATTATGCTTAAACATTAATGGGAGAACAAATCCTTTTTTTTCTGCTTCAATCATAAAATGACCAGCATAACTAGTTCCCCAATCATTTGCCCTGTTTTCACCTATCCAGTAACTAAGCCCTCCATTGGGTCTTTGAAAATTACCTAAACGCTTAATGCCATTTTCAATGTTACTTTGAATTTTTTGCTTTTTCTCATATTTTAAATCGAAAATATCACTTAAGAATAATTGAGGAAACACACTAGAGGTAGTTTGTTCAACACAACCATGTGGATATTTGATTAAGTATTGTAATCGTCGTGAAAAATCCATTGGAGGCATTGTTGAAAATTCTACAGATGCCGAATTACTTCCGGTAACGCCAAAAGTTGAAAACTGAATGGTCTCTGTATTTGATGATTCCAAGGGTTTATCAATAGTCTTTGACGAAATTGGATTCGGGTTTATTACATCTAATTCTACTTTATACGTTGATTTTTCGCCATTTCCTGTCGCAATAACTTCAACCGTATTTATACCATTTGCTTTACGGACATCTAATTCAAAGTATGCCATCTGCTCATCGGGTTTAGGAAACCATAAGTTTCTAGAGGATTCACCGATGACTGAAATACCTTCACTTAATTTTAAGTTAATAGTTACATTTTTCACATTAGATTCCATTGCAAAAACAGTTACTGGAAGTGTTACTTTTTCGCCAGGACTTAATTTTCTTGGAAGCGTAGCTAGAACCATTAAAGGTTTCTTCACCTCTACAGATTTATCAGTACTACCATAAGCTTCGGTTTCATTATTTCCAGCAACAATCATGGTTCTCACTGCGCCAATGTAATTTGGCATTTTAATTTTGTGCGATTTACGTCCTCCAGCTTCTAAACTAAAAGGGCCTAAATACGTAACTACTGGCTTAAATCGATTGGCTTTTTTATTTTTTCCTTTAGCAGCATTTCCATCACCTCCAATGGCGAAAACTTGATCTATACTTCCCGAGTATGCGCCAATTACATCATCAAAAATATCCCAAGTTTTAATGCCTAAAGCTTCACGAGCATAAAAAGCTTTCCAGGCATTTGGAGTTTTAAATCTAGTAAGATCTAGTAAGCCTTCTTCAACCATTGCAATGGTATATGTCATTGGTCTGCTGTTTTTCTCAGATACAAATATTTCAAATTCTTGCTCAGGACGAAGTACGCTTGCCATTCGTAATTCTGGCTCTAATTTAGTTTTTGGATCTTCAATCAAAATTGGAATTACGCCATATAGACGAATGGGTAAATCATTAGCAGATATCGCATGAGGTTGCAGTAGTGAAATATTCACAAATACATTTGGAGCCATTTCGGATGTGATTGGAATAGAGATTGTCGTTTTACCGAGTTCCGTTTTGAGCCATCTATGTTCTAAAATGTCTGTACCATTTTCAATACTTAGCAATGCTCTACCTTCGTTTCCTGAGGGGAAGGTGATTTTGGCAGTTTCTCCTACATTGTACTGTTCTTTATCTGCGGAAAAAACTAACATTTTTGCGGCCTCTTTATCTCCAGATGGTGCCTTTTGCCACCAGTTTTTATAGAAATAAGTGGTACGACCAGTGGCATGTCCACTTACAGGATCAGAAATCCTGATAAGATATCGGCCTCTGTCTTCATCTGGAATATTAAGAGTGAATTTTGCTTTCCCGTTGGCATTGGTACTTACTTTTTGGTCTAAATAGGGTCTATGATAACTACTCGATACGTAGCTTGATAAATTATCGTAGGACGAATTCCACCACCACCGCCATTCAATTTTGTAAACTTTAATTTCGAGATGATCACGTTTTACAGGGCTTCCATTCGCATCAACCACAGCTAAATCAAATGTGTGATTCTCATCCGTGAAAAAGGAGTCATATGCATTTCCTTTTGGAGAACGCACACCTACAAGAGATTCAAACGGGGCATATGTTTTAGTAAATGCATCCATAGAAAAATCACCTCCATTTTCAAATGCTCTCACTAAAAACTGGACATTTAGCATTCCAGGGGCATTTTTCCCAATATCGAGCTTAGACGTAATTTTTGCAATACCTTCCGAATTCAGATTGCCTTCAAACACATTAATTTCTTCTGTATTAAATTGTCTAGTAGGATCATTGAATACGTAATTTTTATAATTTTTAAAACCGGAATACGAGGTACTGAATTTTGCCTTAATCTCAGTTTTTAGGTTTTTGGCGACAGCGCCATGTAGCCATTTTACAGCAAGAGTTCCTTTTAATGGCACTGCACTAGTGAGAATTTCATTTTCAAATTCAACCTTTATTTTTAAGCGATTTGGCTTTACCGTTTCCACTTTTAAACTTTTATGAAATACAGCACCTCCAACTGAAACTTTAGCATTGTAATTTCCGGTTTTGCTCTCGGAGGCTGTTGGCACTGTAAATCGATAGAAATTATTGAGCTGTTCAACAGTAACCTTTTTATAAACTAACTTTCCAGTCGGGTCTGTTACTTCCAGTTTCACAGGATGTCCTTTAGGTAATTTATTAGCATTGTCATTAAGCATAAAAGTTAAATGAAGACTATCTCCTGGGCGCCATACGCCACGCTCTCCATAGATGTAGCCCTTAAGACCACGTTGTAATTTTTGTCCGGAAACATCAAATTTGCTTAAAGAAAGCGAATTGCCATCTCCTAACTTAACATAACTTGTACTTTCACCTTTAGAAACGACCGCAAATGCTGCTCGTTTTAAGGATTTAATTGTTGCTAAACCTTCAAAATTAGAGGTGATTCTACCCAACTCTTGTTGTTGAAAATTATATAAGATTATGGATGAATTGCCTTCAGGTTTAGTGTTTAGGATATTAGTAACCGCAAAAAAGTACGTATTGTTGGCATCTTGTTTTGCGATAACTCCTAAATTTGAGGCTAATAGATTTTGTGATACAATCCTTCCGTCATGATAATATGCATCATGGCATGGGTTTTCACGTTCTCGCCAATTGTATGAATAATTCCGATAACGATAATTGAGATTGTCCCAATATGCTTCTTCTCTTAAATCGTCATCTTCTGTATTGCTTTCAGAATAATAATCGTCTTCATAGTAGTAATCTTCGTAATAATCATCTTCTGTATTAGTCACAGATGTATTTGAAGAACAATCGTATAAAGAATAATTTTTGTTATAACTTAATTCTACGCGGTAGATAGCGCCTGGATCGGTCGTGAAAAATTTAGATAAATCAATGCTATATACTTTCCATTTTCCATTGTTCTGATTTTTATTTTGAACCAATGTAATGGTTTGTTTAGAAATACGACGACCGACGCGTTTTATTTGATTCTGGTTACCACTTTGAAAGCTATTATCTTGTAAAAATTGAAGCACATTATCCTCAAATATTTTGATTATTCTAATGTCAACAGCTTTAAGATTGACAGCTTCAAAATTGAATTTTAGTGCTTTTGAATTTGGTAAAATAGTCCCATTGCTTATTAGTTTTACTTGCGGTTTTATATCTTCAAAAGATATAGTTTCTGAGAAGGGTTGTTTTAATTTATAACCTTCTGCGTTTGAAATTCCTTGAAAAACATCAACTAGAATATCTCCTACAATTTTTCCTTCAGGATAAACTTTCAGCACATTTCCATCAACAATATATTTTGGGTTTTTCACACCTTGAATAGTAACTAAGCCATCAAAGTTCTGTTGCTTTTTGAGAGGATCAGAAAAATTAATTGAAAGGAACTGCTCTGGAACTTGAACCACATCAGCATTAATAATTGTAAAATTATTTTTTCCAGGTATAACGAGTTTGTTTTTACCTTTTTGATCAGAATTAATGGCTTTCCCATTCCACTTAATTAGTATTTCACTATCATTTACAAATCGATTAATACTATCAATTTTAAATTCAAAGATCTTCGCATTTTGAATCACCTCGTTAAATACAAGCGATAATCTATTCCCATTTTGCGTTGCATCTACCAATTGTTTTGCATGTTCTATAGAGATAACGTCAGCAGACCTTAATTTCATTTCAACATATTGCCAATCTTTACTGTATGATTGAAGGTTATGCGTAGTTAAATTAAAACTTGGAGTTATGGTTTTGAATTGAAATGTATAATCTTTATACCCAATTGCTAGGTTTTTGATGATATCACCTAGTTTAACAGTTGCCGTATATTCTGTACCAGCCTGTAAATGTTCATCAGGTTTAAAAAGAAGCGTATGTTTATTGATGACAACAAGTTTTCCTTGAACAAAAGGGATTAACGAAACAACGTTGCCTGTAATTTCCTGACCGACTTTCCATCCTTCTACTTCATTTGCCAAATTTATTTGAATAGGATCAGTAACAGATATATGGCCTGACGATGTATAACTTACATAATCTCTGAATTTGAAAAGGTTGCTTGTTTCTATTGCTTTCTTTTTACATGATGCGGCTAACGTTATAATGACAACGAAAGCAAGGAGCTTTTTTAGTGACATAGATTGATGGATTTTGATGAAAATGAACTTACTAAAAGAAAGTGTAGGTTGTTTCTTGTTAAAATAAATACGCTCACTTTTTAACCTTTAGATTTTTGATGCCTGTTAAATTGTTCTTAAAAAATAGTTATTTATATATCCCTATAGACAACTCTCCTTTATCATTCATAGTGGCTCTATACATACCAGCAGTATTAAACTCAGCAACCATATTCCCGTCTTTATCAATTGCAACAATACCGCCATCGCCTCCAAGTTGAGGCACTTTTTTTTGAATTACTTCTTGGGCAGCTTCTTTTAAACTTAAATTTTTGTAAGCCATTAAAGCTGAAATATCATGAGCTACCATTGCGCGAATAAAATATTCGCCCCAACCTGTACTAGAAACGGCACAAGTGTTATTGTTTGCGTAAGTTCCGGCGCCTATAATTGGAGAATCTCCAACACGTCCCCAGCGTTTATTGGTCATGCCTCCTGTTGAGGTTCCTGCTGCTAAATTTCCATGTTTATCAAGCGCAGCACAACCTACAGTTCCGAATTTGGAATCTTTAATATCAGGATTGTAGAAACTTTGTTTATTACTTTGTTTTACTTCAGTATCTTCTGTTTTTTTTATGTTTTGCAGCGCATTAAAACGGCGCTCAGTATAAAAATAATCGGGGGCTACAATCTGTAAACCTTGTTCTTCGGCAAACAATTCGGCACCTCTACCTGCCATCATAACATGTGGTGATTTTTCCATAATAGCCCTTGCTAATTTTATTGGGTTTTTAACCGTAGTGGTACTAGCTGATGCTCCTGCATTTAGAGTTTTTCCATCCATAATTGAGGCATCTAGTTCGTTGGTTTCAGCATTTGTAAAAACAGCGCCTTTGCCAGCATTAAATAATGGAGAATCCTCCATAATAGTTATAGTTTTTTCAACAGCATCAAGACTGCTTCCTCCATTTTTTAATATGATATAACCCACTCGGATGGCTTCTTCCAACTTAGCTTTATAAGCAGACTCTTTTTCTGGAGTCATATTTTTTTTCAAAATAGTACCTGCGCCTCCATGAATAATAATGGAAAAATTGTTCGTTTTTTCATTCGTATTAAATGGTGGCATTGAATTTTGACTTGGTGCTGTTTCACCACAATTAAAAAAAAGACAACTAAAGAGGAAGGAAGCTAATATTTTTCTCATAATAGATTCAAATGATTAGGTGCTTTAAAGTTACGTTTTTTAGAAAAGAAGACTTCAGCAAAAACAACATTTTATTAGTATCTTTGCGACTGAATTTTAATAATACTTAAAAAACTTATATATGGAAGCAATTGCTACCGATTTCGGAATAGATAGAGCATTACAGCAATTAGGTGTAAATGAAATAAATGATGGAACTTCAACAGGATCTATTAATTTTTCTAATGGAGATCTTATAGAATCATATTCGCCAGTGGATGGCAAATTAATTGGAAAGGTAAAAACGACAACTAAAGACGATTATGAAAGAGTAATGACTACTGCTACTGAAGCTTTTCAGAGTTTTAGAAATATGCCTGCCCCACAAAGAGGTGAAATTGTGCGTCAATTTGGGAACAAACTAAGAGATTTAAAAGAACCTCTTGGTAAGTTAGTGTCTTATGAAATGGGGAAATCTTTACAAGAAGGTTATGGAGAAGTTCAAGAAATGATTGACATCTGTGATTTTGCTGTTGGGCTATCAAGGCAATTAAATGGTCAAACAATTCCTTCTGAACGTCCTGGGCATGTTATGAGAGAACAATGGCATCCAATAGGCGTTGTAGGTATTATCTCAGCATTTAATTTCCCTGTTGCTGTTTGGGCTTGGAATACGGCTTTAGCTTGGATTTGTGGAGATGTTTGTGTTTGGAAAGGTTCGGAAAAAGCACCTTTATGTGCTGTTGCTTGTCAAAATATTATTGCAGGAATTTTAAAAGAAAACAACCTTCCAGAAGGGATTTCTTGTATCATAACTGGAGATTATAAAGTAGGTGAAATGATGACAACAGATTCTAGAATTCCTCTGGTTTCTGCAACTGGATCTACTAGAATGGGAAGAATTGTTGGCGCAACAGTTGCAGAGCGTTTTGGAAAGTCACTATTAGAATTAGGAGGAAACAATGCAATCATTATTACACCTACAGCAGATTTAAAAGTTGTTGTACCTGGCGCAGTATTTGGTGCTGTTGGAACTTGTGGACAACGATGTACTTCAACAAGAAGATTAATTATTCATGAGTCTGTTTACGATAAAGTGAGAGATGCAATTGTTGGGGCTTATGGTCAACTAACTATTGGAAATCCATTAAATGAAAAAAATCATATAGGGCCATTAATTGATGCGGATGCTGTAAACACTTATTTGACTGCTATTGAAAAGGCAAAAGCTGAAGGTGGTAATGTTTTAGTTGAAGGTGGTGTTTTAGAAGGTGAAGGATATGAAAGCGGTTGCTACGTTAAACCAGCAATTATAGAAGCTGAAAATCATTTTGAAATTGTACAACATGAAACTTTTGCTCCAATTTTATATTTAATGAAATATTCTGGAGAGGTTGAAAATGCAATAGATAAACAAAATGGTGTTGCTCAAGGATTGTCTTCAGCAATAATGACCAACGAAATGAAAGAGGCAGAAAAATTCTTGTCTTATGCTGGTTCAGACTGTGGAATTGCAAATGTAAACATTGGAACATCTGGTGCTGAAATTGGAGGTGCTTTTGGTGGTGAAAAAGAAACAGGAGGAGGACGTGAGTCAGGATCTGATGCTTGGAAAGTATACATGAGAAGACAAACAAATACTGTAAATTATTCTGACGAATTGCCTTTAGCACAAGGGATTAAATTCGATTTGTAGTAGATTCACATAATTTATTTTTAAAAAAACCGTTTCTATTTGAAACGGTTTTTTTATGGAGAGAACGTATGTAATAAAGCTTGTAGTTATTAGTTTTTTACTCACTAACAGCGTTGCTTTTTTAGACGAAGGTATACGTACTTTCGATTATCTAAAACATATCGGTGATTGGATAGCATTACTCATTTACACCCTTCTATTTTCAATACTACCTATTCTTATCTTTTTTATGAGCAAAAAAAATTTTAAAGACAGATTTTATTGGTCTCTGCTTGGTTTTATTCCGGTAGCGTTGCTCATATTTTTTCAGCTATAGGAGAATCGTAGATTAAATTTAATTTTTGGAAAGGTTTTTGTAACTTACTTTAAACCTAGTTGATTTTATACAGTCCAACAATCATGAAATACAAACATGTTCAACATTTATATTGGAGAGCGGGTTTTGGGTTGACACCAAAGCAGACGGAAACGTTGTCCAAATTGGATAAGACCACGGTTGTAAAGAATTTATGTATTGAATCGAAACAATTTACTCCTTTACTAGTTGATACATCTGAATTAGAAGGCATCAATCCTCAAATTATATTTAAAAACCCTAAAAAAAGAAAATCTTTTTTTGATAAGAGTATTGAAAAGGTCAAAGCGTTAAATTATGAATGGATAGAAAGACTAGCACATCCAAATGAATTACTCCGTGAAAAAATGACGCTGTTTTGGGCGAATCATTTCGTGTGTTTTGACAAAAATATTTTTCACGTTCAACAGTTTAACAATACACTTCGGGAACATGCCTTAGGAGACTTTAGAGATTTTGTTAAGGCAATTTCTAAAGAAGCTGCCATGATAAAATATTTAAACCTTAAGCAAAACAAGAAGCAAGAACCAAATGAGAACTTTGCTAGAGAGCTTTTGGAGTTGTTTACACTTGGAATGGGTCATTATAAAGAAGAAGACATTCAAGAGAGTGCTAGAGCATTTACGGGTTACGATTTCGAATTTAACGGAGAATTTCGACTAAAAACAAAGCAGCATGATTATGGTTTTAAGACCTTTTTTGGTAGAATGGGTCGATATAACGGAGATGATATTATCGATATGATTTTGGAACAAGAGCAATGTGCTCGTTTTATTTCTGAGAAAATATATCGCTATTTCGTTAATGATAAAATTAATTCTGAGCACATTGAATTAATGGTGAATCAGTTTTATCCTAATTATAATATTGACGAATTAATGTACTTTGTATTTACTTCAGATTGGTTTTATAATGAAATCAATATCGGGACAAAAATAAAATCACCAATAGAGTATTTAGTCGGAATACAACAAATTGTTCCGTTTCAGTTTAAAATCCCTCATGATGTTTTGAAGGTTCAAAAATTATTGGGGCAGGTATTACTTTATCCACCAAATGTTTCTGGATGGAAGGGCGGTCAAAATTGGATTGATAATAATACCATAATGCTGCGTTTAAAATTGCCTTCAGTATTTCTGAGCAATGCATACATCTCAACTCATGAAAAGGGAGATTTTAGCGATTCTTTTAAGCGAGAATTTAAGAAGAGGGGAATTAAAAACAAGGTGTTCGATACGATACCAGAGTGGGATATTTTTAATCGATATTTTAAGGAAATCTCGTTTGATAATATGAGTGAAAATTTGCTTTTATGCCCAATAAATGAAGGTACAAATCAGTATTTAAACGATTTAAGTCGAATCTCGAAGTCTGATTTTTGTGTTCAATTAATGTCATTACCAGAATATCAAATGTGTTAGTTATGGATAGAAGAGGATTTATAAAAAATTCAACCTTAGCTAGTAGCTTGTTTTTCATTCCGAGCTTTGTTAGAGCGTTTGAAAATATCGCTGCAAATAAATTAGGATTTAAGCGTCTTGTAATTATTCAATTGTCAGGAGGTAATGACGGATTAAATACAATCATTCCGTTTAATAATGATATTTATTATAGAGAGCGTCCCAAACTTGCGATTCAAAAAAAGCACACATTGAAACTTTCAGATGAATTGGGATTGCACAGCAGCCTACTTCCTTTAAAACGTTTGTATGATGAAGGGAGCCTTAGTGTCATAAATAATGTTGGTTACCCAAATCCGAATCGCTCACATTTTAGAGCAACAGATATTTGGCAAACAGCAAGCCACTCTAATGAGCAATTGAATAGTGGATGGATTGGACGTTATCTTGACCAATTTTCAGAACAATCTCATAATGCCATTGAAATAGATGAAAGTTTATCTTTAGCATTGAAAGGAGAAAGAAAAAATGGAATAGCGGTTAAGAATCCTCGAATGCTGTATAGAACATCTCAAGATCCATACCTTAAGAACGTATTGAATCATTATGATGATGCCCATTTAAACGAACACAATTTAGGTTATCTGTATAAAACAATGATTGCAGCAGAGTCTTCGGCTACGTATATTTATGAAACAAGTAAAACAATTAAATCATCACAAGATTACCCTAATTTTGGATTTGCAAACCAATTAAAGACTACAGCTCAATTTATTAATTCAGGACTCGACACACGGGTTTATTATTCGTCTTTAAATGGATTTGACACTCATGTAAATCAGCCTAATATTCAAAAACGGCTACTAAATATTTATGCAAAAAGCATGGCGTCTTTTGTTGATGATTTAAAATCTCAGAATACGTTCAATGATACTTTAATATTGACTTTCTCTGAGTTTGGGCGAAGGGTAAAGCAAAATGCTAGCAATGGGACAGACCATGGTTCAGCGAATAATGTATTCATAATTGGAGGTCAATTGAAAACCCCTGGACTTTATAATAATCTGGCAAACTTAAATGATTTAGATGCAAATGGTAATATAAAATTTGAAATTGATTTTAGAAGAATTTACGCTACTGTTCTAAAAAAATGGTTGGAAGTTGATGATTCCAAAATCTTGAACACTGATTTTAATCAATTGAATTTCATTTAAATATTAATAAAAAAAACCCTGTTTCAAAACTCACAAGAGCTAACAGAAACAAGGTTATTTATCCTTGATTAATAGCGCAGCGAAAATCTTAAAAATTAGTATATCATTTACAAAAAAAACTATCATTGGTGGAAAAATCTGTATGAATGGTTATTAGGGTGAAAAATCATCGATAAAGTGCAATTCTCTTTTTAATTGAAGTTTAAATCTTACTGGTTTTGAGAATCTTGTAAGTGTTTTATGATTTATTTAATAGAAATTAATAAGTTCAACGACATAATAACGGATTTGGACGAATAACTTAATGAATAAATAATTGTCTTTAATTTTTTATGTAACTTTAAGGTGCTATTAATCAATAAATTAATTAAAATGAAAACAATTTTTAAATTTTTCTTGGTGTCCTTATTAATTTCTTTTGCATCGTGTGAAAAGAGTGAGATTTCTAATGAAAATGATTTCTTAGAGGCAGAAAGTAGAGAGTCAATTGATGCCAAAGGTTGTGAAACAGCATTTGCTTATGACAAAGAAGGCATTTGTTTCATTGATGATGATGATTTAAATTCAAATCGTTGGGGTTGGTCTATTGGACCATTATCAGCACCTTTTAATGGTGCCTACGATATTTATCAAGGTGCAGGTCGCTGTGACTTAGATAATGGGGAATTAGTTGGTACGTTGAAAGTTAGTTATCAATTAGATGGAACAGTATCGGTAGATTATGAGGCATTTGAAGGGTTTGGATTTTATGAAACACACCTATTTATAGGAGATGAAAAATTTCCAAGAAAAAATAATGGAAGTTTTACCGTCGCTCCAGGGCAATATCCTTATGGTGACTCTATTCCAGACGGGACAGATCTAGTTTCTTATAGTGAAAGTGGTTTTAGTGGAGATATTTATATTATTGCCCATTCAGTTGTATGCTATTATGAAAAAAAGGATGATGATAAGGGTGACGATAAGGGAGATGAAAATTAGTTGAGTATTAACTGTATTTTACTTTTCTTAAAATACGCATAGATTCTTTATAAAGCTCATAGAGTTCTTCACTATGAGCTTTTAAATATGGTTTTGCATCAGATAGCCTATCAATTGCATCTTCGAATGAATTGAGGTAGCAAATAACGTAAGTTCCAGATAAATTTCTTAAATCTAATTCTTCGTTTATTGATAATTCAAAACCTTTTTTTAATTTTTCTAAAATTGTATTGTTGGCATTGTAAATATGATGTAATACTTTTTTATCAAATTGAGGAGGTTCAAAGAGAAGTTTAGTTTCAATATTATAACTCGCATTGTTTTCAAAATGAATTACAGTTTCTTCTAACGGATAATATTTGTATGATTTTTGAAGACCCAGATTGACATACTCTATGATTTTAAAATTGTTTTCATTATAACTTATAGAAACTTCATCTAGCGTAGAAAAAAACAGACGTACTTGTTCATTAATCAACTCAATATCAACTCGAGAATAATACAACTCGTTTTTTACTTCTTTTTTTTGACCAGACCAGCAGAGCACAAAGTACTCTTTAAATACTTTATATTTAGGGTTGTAATCTTGTCTCTTATTCATAAAGTCGAAAACGCCGTCCAATGTATACTCAATATTATTTTGTGCATGCGCTTCAATTGCATCAACAATGGTCGAATTAACATCTTTAATTTCGATGTCAAAAACTTTTGGCATACTCATACTTCCATCTCTAAAAAATACTGAGCCACCAAAATATTTCCATATGTTCTTTCTAAGTGATGTGATTTGATCAATGGGCCTAATTGTGACTAAGCCCACTACCTTATCATCTGTTAAATGAGGAAAAGGGATATTTTCATATTGAACAATTGGAGGATTTGACAAATACGCATTTATTAGATTTTGAATTTTACTATCATCAAAGAAGTCTACACCAGTGATTCGGTTATCCTCATCTTCAACACCAATAACAATATATGAGTTGTTTTTTGGATTGCTATTAGATAACGCACAAATGTGCTTTAAAAACTTTGCTTTACCCTCCTTTATACTAATGTCTATTTTTCGTTTTTTATCATAAAAACTATTCTCATCGTTGTGAGCTAAAAGGTGTTTTATAAGTAAACGTTTGTTAATCATCTAAGACGTCAAATATACTTTGAGTTTATAAGTGGTTAATGATAGAATATATAATTTACGTTTATAAAAATACTTAAACTTACCGAATATTATGAAATTGAATGTATATAATCAATTATAAATTGCTCAAATTTTTACTCAATTAATTTAATTAAAATCACTCTTGTCTTTCTATAGGTTTTGGTGCAAAGCACTGAAAACGCGTAAGTTGATTAAGAAGGTTGTAAAGGTTCATACTACCTTTGGAAATTATTATATGTATTCCGCTATAAATATTTGTTAAATCGAACTTAAAACCAGTACAGCTCTTATTTTTTTAACCAATTATTAACAGCACTACAAGAAAAATTTTAACAATTTGCAACACTCAAATAAGGATGCTATATTCGAGCTTTTAAAATTATAAAATGATGGAAGAAACTGGTACAATTGATATTAAGTCAATTAATGAGAAAATTGAAAAGGAAAGTGCTTTTGTTGATTTACTTACGTTAGAAATTAATAAAGTTATTATTGGTCAAAAACATATGGTAGAACGATTGCTAATTGGGTTACTTGGACAAGGACATATCTTATTAGAAGGTGTTCCAGGTTTAGCAAAGACTTTAGCAATAAACACGCTTTCTCAAGCTGTTGATGGGAGTTTTAGTAGAATTCAATTTACACCAGATTTATTACCAGCCGATGTTACGGGAACACTAATCTACAATATGAAAGAAAATGACTTTTCAATAAAGAAAGGTCCCATTTTTGCAAATTTTGTTTTAGCAGATGAAATTAATAGAGCTCCTGCAAAAGTACAATCAGCTTTATTAGAAGCAATGCAAGAAAAGCAAGTTACTATTGGCGATGAAACGTTTATTCTTGATAAACCATTTTTGGTTATGGCAACTCAAAACCCTGTCGAGCAAGAAGGAACTTATCCTTTGCCAGAAGCTCAAATAGATCGATTTATGCTGAAAACTGTAATTGATTATCCTAAAATGGCAGAAGAACAACTTATTGTTCGCGCTAATTTGAAAGGCGCTTTTGAAAAGGTTAATCCAGTGGTGTCTGTTAAACAAATCAGAGATGCTCAAAAAGCAGTACGTGAAGTTTATATGGATGAGAAAATTGAAAAATATATTCTAGATATCATTTTTGCAACACGTTATCCGGAAAAATATGGACTTGCCAATTTAAAACCATTGATTTCTTTTGGAGCATCTCCTCGTGGAAGTATCAATTTAGCTACTGCGGCTAAGTGCTATGCATTTATTAGACGTCGCGGATATGTCATTCCAGAGGATGTTCGTGCTATTGTGCACGATGTATTGCGTCATAGAATAGGAATAACTTATGAAGCTGAAGCTGAAAATGTCACTTCAGAAGACATCATCAACAAAATTGTAAACGAAATAGAAGTGCCTTAGTGGTTGCTTAGTATTGGCTTACAAATTAATGTTGATTGAATCATGGATACTAAAGAATTACTAAAAAAAGTACGAAAAATTGAGATTAAGACACGTCGTTTGTCTGATCATATCTTTGGAGGCGAATACCATTCGACCTTCAAAGGAAGAGGCATGACTTTTAGTGAGGTTAGACAATACCAATATGGAGATGATGTAAGAAATATTGATTGGAACGTTACGGCACGATATAACGAGCCTTATATTAAGGTATTTGAGGAAGAGCGTGAATTAACAATGATGCTTATGGTGGATGTGTCAGGATCTGAATTATTTGGAACTGACACACAATTTAAGAATGAAATAGTTACTGAAATTGCCGCCACGTTGGCATTTTCAGCAACGCAAAACAATGATAAAATAGGGCTGATTTTATTTTCTGATGAGGTCGAACTTTATATTCCTCCTAAAAAAAGCCGATCGCATGTTCTCCGCATCATTCGTGAACTTATAGAATTTCATCCTAAAAGTAAACGGACTAATGTTGCTGAAGCCTTTAAATTTTTATCTAACGTAATGAAGAAAAAGGCCATTGTATTTGTGCTTTCAGATTTTATTGCAGACGATTACAGTCAGAACTTGAAAATAGCTTCTGGAAGGCATGATGTTACAGGTATAAGAGTCTATGATAAACATGAAGAACTTATTCCAAACATAGGAATGGTTCAAATGGAAGATGAAGAATCTGGAGAGTTACTGTTGGTTAATACAGCATCAAAAACAGTACGACTTAATTACAGTAAATTTTATAAAGAAAAGGTAGATTATTATAAAGAGAATTTTGCAAAATCTGGATCTGGTACAATCGATTGTCGTATTGATGAAAGTTATGTTAAAAAATTACTAGGCTATTTTAAAAGAAGAGGATAATAGAATTATGAGTGTAGGATTAATTAGTAGAAATAGTTATAAGAATTTTCACATTCTCTTAGGTGTCGTTTGCTTTATTTCTTATAACTCATACGCTCAAATAAAAACTTCAATTGATTCTACATCAATTAAAATAGGTCAGCAAATCACCTATAAAATAGAGATTGAATCTGATACGACAGATTTAGTTGTATTTCCTGAAGGGCAAACATTTTCGCCTTTGGAAATGATTGAATCTTTCAAAATAGATACAATTAAATATGATGCTAAATATAACTTGATTAAAAAATATGGGCTCACCCAATTTGATTCAGGTGTATATACTATTCCAAGGCAAAAAATTGTTGTGGGCAGTAAAATATTTTTTACAGATTCATTAAAAGTAGAAGTCAATACTATTGTTGTAGACACTACTAAGCAAGGCTTGTATGAAATAAAACCTTTTATTGAGGTTCAAAAAAGTACTAGTAATTGGTGGAAAAGTTTAGCTTATATATTAGCAGTAATAGTTTTAGTTGCTGGTGCATTGTATTGGTTCATTTGGCGAAAAAAACCGTTGACTGAGGAAGAAGAAATTGCATTACTCCCACCTTATGATCGTGCCAAATTAGCACTTCAAAAATTAGATGAAAGCGATTACCTTCAGAATGAGGAGTTGAAAGATTATTATTCTGATCTCACCTATATTATTAGAAAATATCTAGACGAAAAAGTTTATGACAAAGCGCTAGAGAGCACTAGTGATGAATTGATTTCCCGATTGAAATTATTGAAAGATGCCAATCAGATAGAATTAAGTAACGCCGACATACGCAATCTTGAAACCATATTTAAACGTGCTGATTTGGTGAAATTTGCAAAATCTGCTCCTGATGTTGCTCTTGCCGAAATTGATAGAAACACCATCGATTTAGAAATTGATCATGTTAAGGAAGCACTTCCAGAACCAACAGAAGAAGAGAAACTACTAAATAAGCAATATAAAGAAGACCAAGAGCGGAAGAAGAAACGAAGAAAAGTGATTGCCACAATCGCGATTTCTATAGTTTTAGGTATTGCAACGTTTGTCGGATTTGGTTTGAAATATGGATTCGGTTATGTTAAAGACTCTATCGTAGGCCATGATAGTAAAGAACTTTTAGAAAGGGACTGGATAATGAGTGAATATGGAGTGCCACCAATCACAATTTCGACCCCTAAAGTGTTACAAAGAAAAGTAGTAGAAATTCCGGAGGAGTTAAAAGATAAAATTACAAACACAACATTCTTATTTAATACATTTTTCGATCCTATTAGTATATCAGTAAGTACCACTAAATTTAATTTGCCACCTGAAGAACAAGAAAAAGCGAATAGTGAAGAGGGCATCGCTGATGACCTATTGAATACTTCTGAAAAGTTTTTAACGTATTTCGAAATAGAAGGAATTAAAGATATTACGGTAAAACGCGAACAGTTTATTACACCAAATGCCGCCGAAGGATTAAAAACCTTTGGTACATTGAATGTTCCTGTTCAAAATTCTGATAGTTATATTCAAGCTAATTATGTGCTTTTACTCTTTAGAGCAGAAAACGTAAGGCAACAAATTGTAATGACTTGGTTTGATGATGACACTTATGCGAACGATATGGTAGAACGAATATTGGATTCAATAGAACTTAAAAAAGCAGAAGACTAATGTTTGAAGGAATTGAGTTTGTAAATAAAGAAATGTTTTGGTTGTTATTGGCACTACCACTTGCTATGGTTTGGTATGTGTTTAAACATAATAAGCAAACAGCTGAACTCAAAATCTCAAGTATTAAAGGCTTTAAAATCACCAATTCGTGGTTGCCAAAATTGAGACATTTATTATTTTCTCTACGCCTTTTAGCTTTGGCTTTATTAATAACTGCAATAGCAAGACCTAGAACGGTAGATGTTTCTACTAAAACAAAAACAACGCGAGGTATTGACATTGTAATGGCTATTGATGTCTCTGCGAGTATGTTGGCAAAAGATTTACTACCTAACCGATTAGAAGCCTTAAAAAAGGTTGCAGCACAATTTATAAAGGGTAGACCTAATGATAGAATTGGTTTGGTAGAATATGCTGGAGAGAGTTACACAAAAACCCCTATTACAAGTGATAAAGCGATTGTGCTTAGATCCTTAAATGATATTAAGTATAATACCATTATTGAAGGTGGAACTGCTATTGGAATGGGATTAGCAACTTCTGTTAATCGATTAAAAGACAGTAAAGCAAAAAGTAAAATAATCATTCTATTGACCGATGGTGTTAATAATTCTGGTTTTATAGATCCGAAAATTGCAAGCGAATTGGCCGTAGAATATGGGATTAAAACCTATACTATTGGACTAGGAACGAATGGCATGGCATTGTCGCCTTCTGCCATTAATCCAAATGGAACATTTCAATATAGACGAGTCCAGGTTGAAATAGATGAAGTCTTATTAAAAGAAATAGCGGAAGTGACTGGTGGAAAATACTTTAGAGCTACAGATAATAAAAAATTGGCAGAGATTTATAACGAAATTAATAAACTAGAAAAAACGGAAATAGAGGAATTCAAATTTTATAATTATGAGGAGAAATATCGTCCTTTAGTGTTTTTAGCAGGGTTATTTCTCTTATTTGAACTGTTATTGAGGTTTACAATTTTTAGAAGTTTCGTTTAAAAAATAGAATATACAATGTTTCAATTTCAATTAGAAGAAAAGATTTGGTTTTGGATATTATTGGTAATCCCAGTAATAATCCTACTATTTCTATTGCTTCAAATTTGGAAATATAAGGCGCAACGAAAATTTGCGAATAAAGCAATGCTTAAAAAATTAAGCCCAAATCAATCGCTGTTTAAAGCCATATTGAAAGTCTTGGTTCTATGTGTTGTTTTTGCATGCTTATCTCTTGCTTTGGTGAACCCTAAAATTGGAACAAAGCTTGAAACCGTAAAAAGAGAAGGTGTAGACATCGTCTTTGCGGTAGATGTTTCTAAAAGTATGTTGGCAGAAGATGTGGCGCCAAACCGTTTAGATAAGTCCAAACAATTAGTGACTCAAATTATTAATAATTTAGCTAGTGATCGTATTGGAATTATAGCCTACGCAGGAAAGGCGTTTCCTCAATTACCCATTACAACAGATTATGCCTCGGCCAAGATGTTTTTGCAAAACATGAATACAGATATGTTGTCCTCTCAAGGTACTGCCATTAATGAAGCCATAGAATTAGCAAAGACGTATTTTGATGATGATGAGCAAACAAATAGAGTACTTATCATAATATCAGATGGTGAGGATCATAATAGTTTAGCGGCAGGTGTGGCTGAAGAAGCCAGTGAGGAAGGGATTAGAATTTTTACAATTGGTGTAGGAGATATTAAAGGTGGGCCAATCCCTATTAAAAGGAATGGAATCGTTTTGAATTATAAGAAGGACAGACAAGGAGAAACAGTTATTACACGATTAAATGAGGAAACTTTACAAGCCATTGCAGATGAAGCAAACGGGGCTTATATAAATGGTAAAAACACCAATGACGTTGTAGACAGTATAAAGGAGATATTGTTGAAAATGGATAAAAAGGAGTTCGAAGCCAAAGAATTTGCAGATTTTAAAGATCAATTTCAATGGTTTTTGGCATTTGGAATTGTGTTGTTGTTTATTGATATTTTCTTTTTGGAGCGTAAAACAGCCTGGTTGAAAAAATTGAATCTGTTTAATGAAAACCTATAATTTATCTAGTGTTGAATAGTAGCAGCAGAAAATTTATAAATATTTTAACGAACAAAAAAAGAAGGTTTTATATATTGGTATTTAGAATATAACGCATGAAACAAATATTAGTCATTATAATACTACTTGCTTCGAGTTTTTCCTTTGCACAAAAGGAGACAAAAGAAGCACAGAAGTTTTTAGCCCAAAAAAAAGCTAATGATTTTGTGTATCAAGGGAATGAGTTTGTAAATGATGCAGATTATGTTGCGGCAGAAATGGCGTATAGAAAGGCAATTTCTGAACAAGCTGGAAATATAGCAGGAACCTATAATCTTGGGAATTCATATTACGAAAAAGGAAACTATGAAGAAGCCTTATTTAGACATGAGCAGGCTTCCAAGAGTGCAATTTCAAAAACAGATAAGCATAAGGCATTTCATAATATAGGAAATATATTAATGCAAAATAAACAATGTAAAGAAGCTGTTGAAGCCTATAAAAATGCACTTAGAAATGATCCAAATGATGATGAAACACGTTATAATCTCGCCTTAGCAAAAGATTGTGCTGAGCAACAAAAAGACGATCAAAAGGAGGACGAAGAAAAGAAAGACGAGGACAAAGATAAAGAAGACGAAGAGAAAAAGGATAAAGAAGGAGACGATAAAGAAGATCAAAAAGATCAAGACAAAAAGGAAGGTGACGACAAAAAAGATGAAGAAGGAAAGCCTAAGGATGATAAGAAAGATGATGGAAAGGGCGATGATAAGAAGGACAAGCAGAAGCCAAAACAACAACCTGGTCAACTCTCTCCTCAACAAATAAAAAACTTGCTCGAAGCAATGAATAATCAAGAACAAAAGGTTCAAGAAAAAATGAATGCCGAAAAACAAAAAGGAGCAAAATCTAAATCTGAAAAAGATTGGTAAAATAGTCTTTCATACAGAAGGATTAACCATTTCATAACATGATATCAAAATCACACATAGTATTTCTGTTTATAGCGCTGTTAACTACGAGTTTGACGACTGCTCAAATTACGTTTGAAACAAAGGTGAGCAAAACGAAACTTGGTATAAATGAACGGTTACGTGTAGATTTTGAAATGAATAAAGATGGGGATAATTTTGATCCACCAGATTTTCAAAATTTTACCGTAGTAGGAGGTCCTAATACATCCGTAAGTAATTCATGGCTAAATGGAGTTCGTTCGTATTCGAAGACTTATAGTTATTTCTTGGCACCGAAAAAAAGAGGTCAAATTAAAATTAAACAAGCCACTATCGAAATAGATGGTGTGGTTTATAAAACACAAGTCGTAAGTGTCAACGTAACTGCTGCTGTTAAACGACCTAATGATCCTGATAATGCTGAGAATATTGCTTCTGATAATATTCACTTAATTGCCGAAGTTTCAAAAACAAATCCTTACTTGAACGAAGCCATTACTGTTGTTTATAAATTGTATGTTTCTGCTGCAACTGGTGTTAGTAACTGGAGAGAAATAGACAATCCTAGATACAACGATTTTTGGAGTCAAAACATAGATATTAAAGGACTTAAAATTCAGAAAACACAATATAAAGGGGAAGATTATCGCTATGTCGTATTGCGAAAAACGGTACTATATCCTCAGAAAACGGGTAAATTAGAGATTGAACCCTTAAGTTTAGATATCGTTGTGGATGTGCCTACAAAACGGCGTGATATATTTGGAGGTCGCCTGATGACTCAAGTTCATAAAACGGTTTCAGCAGGAAGTAAAACAATTCAGGTGAAACCCTTACCTGAGAATGGTAAACCAGCAGATTTCACAGGAGGTGTTGGTGATTTTAAATTTAATGTGATTACTTCTAAAAGTGAATTGAATGCCTCAGAGTCACTTCAAGCGAAAGTACAGGTTACTGGAAATGGTAATTTAAAATTATTTCAATTGCCAAAACTCAATTTACCAAGCTCATTAGAAGTCTATGAACCTGAACATGGAGAAAATGTAAAGACAAATCTAAATGGAATGAATGGTAGTATATCTGATAGCTATACCATTGTTCCTCAGTTTAAAGGGAAGTACCCAATTCCAAGTATTTCATTTTCGTATTTCGATTTGAAAACGGAAACCTATAAGCGAATTTCCTCAGGAGAAATTATTATTGATGTTTTAGAAGGGCCTATTAATACGTCTACTTCTGATAATAATTTGTCAACATCAGGCAATACTAAACAGAATGTTCAAGTTAATAGTGATCACTTTGCTTTTATTAAAACGAAACCAAATTTAACATCAATTGAGACGAAATATTTTTTTAAATCGAGTTGGTTTTGGAGTGCTTTATTAGTGCCGTTTTTGGCAATCCCTTTGATTATTGTAATGAAGCGAAAACGAGAAGAACGCAATGCCGATGTATTTGGAAATAAAATAAGAAAGGCGGATAGATTGGCGAAAAAATATTTGGGTGACGCTAAAAAAGCTTTAGGCCAAAAAGAGGCATTTTATGTAGCACTAGAGAAAGCCTTACATAACTATCTAAAGGCGAAATTGCAGATTGAAACTAGTGAATTCAGCAAAGATAAAATCAAGAATTTACTAAAACAAAGACAAGTAAATGAAAATGCAATCAGCGAGTTTATAAGCATTTTAGAACATTGTGAATTGGCACGTTATACACCAATTACTCAGGTTGAAATGAATCAAGATTTTGAAAAATCTGCAAAAACCATTGCTATAATTGATAGAGAAATAAAATAACCATAGGTGAAATTAATAATTTACATACTCACAATTTTTACTAGCACTTTGGTGTTCGCTCAAGATGCTTCTTTGTTTGAACAAGCTAATAGTTTATATAATGATGGCGAATATGCTGCTGCAATTGATAAATATGAATCCATATTAGACCATGAAAAGCATTCTGCTGAGCTTTATTTTAATCTGGCGAATTCGCATTATAAACTAAATAATATTGCACCAAGTATTTATTATTACGAAAAAGCGCTGCAATTGGCACCAAATGATAAAGACATAAAGAATAATATTGTTTTTGCTAGAAATATGACCATTGATGCTATTGATACGACTCCTGAAGTGGGGTTTTCTAAACTTTTGAAAAACATGTCTAATTGGTTAGACTTTGATCAATGGGCAATGGCATCTGTACTATTAGTAATGCTATTTGTTTTACTATTTATCATGTATTATTTTTCACAATCTACAGGGCATAAACGCTGGACATTTATCACGAGTTTAGCGTCGCTTTTATTGGCATGTGTCGCCTTGGCGTTTACATTCCATAATTATAATATGGTTCAAAAGGATCATCCTGCTATCGTTTTTGCACCAGAGAGTCGCGTAAAAAGTGAACCGAACTTGAGGAGTGAAGAATCATTTAGACTGCACGAAGGGACGAAAGTGCAAATTATAGATTCCGTTAATAATTGGAATGAGATTCAACTTTCAGATGGTCAAACAGGATGGATTTCAAACGCGGATATCAAAGCGCTTTAATCCGCCTTCTCTGCGCTACTATCAGCAGTATCTCCCCCTTTATTTAAAATACCAGGAAAAATTGTTGGAGCGATAGATTTTACGGGATTGTAAAGCATAGAGTCTTCAATAGCTTCATCATCAACAAATGGTATGGTTTTATTCATACTATCAAATACGATAATAAGGACACTTAAAATTAGACCTAATTTTAAAGCTCCAAAAACACCACCCAGCAATTTATTAAGAATACCTAATGCTGCAAAATCAGCCAATTTTGTCAAGGCCTTACCAGCTAAAGAAATCACTAATACAATAATTACAAAAGTGATAGCAAAGGCTGTGATATTTATAGTTTTCTCGCTCCAATCTACTTTACTTTCTAAAAATGTCGCTGCAAAATCACTAAAATGAATAGCGCCATAAACACCAGCGACTAAGGCAACAAGTGAAGCAACTTCAACAAAAAGCCCTTTCATCATCCCTCTAATAAGACCAAACAGTAACAATGCGGCTAAAACAATATCAATAACGCTCATAATTTCAGATTTAAACAAATATAAAATAATAGTACCATCTAGGTTTATTAACTTTGCAACTTTAAAATTATTATGTCAAGAGACGAAGAATTAAAACAACGTTGGGAATTAATCGTGCAAAAACTGTCTGATCAATTTTCGGAAGGCGAGGATTTAGACCTCGATGCTATTATATATCTTATAGGCGTGCAAGAGCTTGGACAACTAGATCGTAAATTCAAAAAAGATCATAAATTGGATTTGATGCATATCGCTATTTGTAAACTTTTAACGCCATATGGCTTCTACGAATTCGATTATGTAGATGAGGAAGGTTGGCCACATTATAAGGTAAAAGAAGCATTGCCACATTTAAAAGCAGGAGAGCAAAGTATTTTAATGAAAGATGCTATCGTTAACTATTTTATAGAAACTGAATTTATAGATTAGTTTTTGGGCGTTCCCATAAAGTCATATCGACCGCAGTCGAGATAACATTATGGTCAGGCTTTTCGTTTTATCTTTTATTTTTAGAGGACGCTATTTTTACAAGCTCTACCTACTATTTATATTGAAAACACACAGTCAACTCAGCAATATGTAAAGAGAAAAAAATAAAAGGATGTCACTGCAATCCTTAACGCAAGTCATTTTTATGTCATTGCGAGGCAATTTTTTTATTTGCTGTGGCAATCTATTTCTTTTTAACAGATTACTTCGTCAATTCCTCCTCGTAATGACGATAAATTGATTAAATTTGCCAATCATTTGAAGGATGTCATGATAGATAAGATAAAAGAACTTATTGCAGAAGCTGAGGCTTTTAAAGCACAATCTAAAGAGGAGATCGAAACTTTTCGTATAAAATACCTTGGAAAAAAAGGGCTGTTAAACGATTATTTTGCCGAGTTTAAAAATGTAGCAAATGACCAAAAGAAAGAGTTTGGTCAAACTATAAATGCACTTAAAAAAACGGCTGAAGATAAGGTTAATGCGTTAAGAGAAGAGTTAGAAAGCAAGGAAGAGGTAAAAGGTGTCTATGGCGATTTATCTCGTCCAGGAGAACCAATTCAAATTGGAGCTCGTCATCCAATATCAATAGTAAAGAATCAGATTACTGATATTTTTTCGCGCATTGGTTTTAACGTAAGTGAAGGTCCAGAAATTGAAGATGATTGGCATAATTTTACAGCTTTGAATTTACCGGAGTATCATCCTGCGCGCGATATGCAAGATACCTTCTTCATCCAAACAGATCCTGATATCTTATTACGTACACATACCAGTTCTGTACAAGTGCGTTATATGGAAAATAACAAACCACCAATTCGTACAATTTCGCCTGGTAGAGTATTTAGAAATGAGGCTATTTCAGCACGTTCTCACTGCTTCTTTCACCAAGTTGAAGGCTTGTATATTGATAAAGATGTTAGTTTCGCCGATTTAAAACAAACGCTTCAGTATTTCACAACTGAAATGTTCGGGAAATCAAAAATACGACTACGTCCGTCCTATTTTCCTTTTACTGAGCCTAGTGCTGAGGTAGATGTGTATTGGGGATTAGAAACAGAAACCGATTATAAAATGACCAAAGGGACGGGTTGGTTAGAAATAATGGGTTGCGGTATGGTTGATCCTAATGTATTAGAAAACTGTGGGATTGATTCTAAAGAATATTCTGGGTTTGCTTTCGGAATGGGAATCGATCGAATTGCCCTGTTATTACATCAAATAAGTGATATTCGTTTGCTAAGTGAAAATGATGTACGATTCTTAGAGCAATTTAAGTCAGCACTTTAGTTTTGAAAAAAGACATCCAAATACCAGAAGTTGAACACGTATTTGTTGCTGTGGTACAAGAACAACATCCAGAATACAAAACCGATGATTGGAACGCATACATCATCAATAATAAAGATGTCGATCTAGACACTGTTTTAATTGTGTCTAAAGGCTATTCCGAAGAAAAGATTACTCCTGTTATGCGTCATACCATTAAGTTACTACCAGCAAGGAGTTATGCTAAAATAGAGTTTATGCAAAACGATGTTCTAGAGCTTAACAACGAATTTAAAGTCACGTTTTTTGAAGGCAATCAGATGCTAGATAAAACCTATCTCTTTAGAAAAAACACAATCAACACAAAAGCACTTCAGACCATTCCATTAATGCAAGAGAAAGGTGTTTTAGTAAAATAGCTAATCTAATTTTTCAGTCAATTTCTTAAAAGTTTCTTTTGGGTCTTTGCCCTCATACAGAATACCATATACAGCATTAATAATAGGAAGTTTCGTCTTTTTGACATTGTTTTCATTTAATAAATGAGCACTTTTTGTGGCGTAATAACCTTCTGCAATCATACTCATTTCCATCTGAGCAGATTTTACAGTATAGCCTTTCCCAATCATATTGCCAAACATTCTATTTCGGGAAAACACCGAGTAACCTGTAACTAGTAAATCACCTAAATAGGCTGAGTTATTTATGTTCCGTTTCATTTTATGCATCTTCTTTATGAAACGTTTCATTTCTCTAATGGCATTGCTCATTAATACACTCTGAAAATTGTCGCCATAACCTAAGCCATGTGCAATTCCCGCAGCAATAGCATAAATATTTTTTAGCATTACGGCATATTCAGTTCCAATAATATCATCACTAATTTTTGTTCTTATATAGTTGCTTGACAACGCATTAGCAATGGTTTGCGCTTTTTCAGAATCCGCACAAGAAATAGTCAAATACGACAGCCGCTCTAATGCAACCTCTTCAGCATGGCATGGCCCAGCAATAACACCTACATTTTCAAATGGAATGTTATAAATATCATGAAAATGCTCACCAACCAATAATCCAGTTTCAGGAATAATTCCTTTAACTGCAGAGACTATAATTTTATTCGATATGTCAACCGTAAGTTTCTCTAATTCAGCGTGCATAAAGGCAGATGGAATTACAAAAATGAGTACATCAGCATAATTTGCCATTTCATTTATGTCGTTGCTTAACTTTAATTGTTCCAAATGGAATTCAACAGAACTTAAATAACTTGGGTTATGCTGTTCCTTCAATAAATGCTCTTTGGTATAGACACTCCGCATATACCATCCCACTTCACTGAGGTTTTCACATAGCATTTTCACAATAGCTGTAGCCCAGCTTCCCGATCCAAAAACGGCATATTTTAAAGGTTGACTCATAAAAAGGAATAACAATTAATATATCAAAAATACATAAAATTTGAGTTTATAGACGAAACTCACAAAGGATTATGATTTTGGCACGTGTTTTGAATCCTGTTAATCAATAACCCTAAAAATGCTAGACTATGAAGACAATTAAATTACTCTTAGGATTTGCTTTAACAGCAACGCTGATGGCATCATGTACTACTGAAGTCGTTGTAGATGATTATGGACCAAATAATACGGTGCCGACTATTACATTGAATCAATTATTAGGATCCTATGAATTGTGGTACGTAGATATTAATCAGACGACTGGATATGGTGAAACACCTTTTTTGCAAATTGCATTTACCATGTCATTTAGAAATGGGATCGTATATGCAAATAATAATTTAGTTGGGTTTGGTTCGCAAGGAGGTGGCTTCGGAATTGATGTAGGAACCTACGATGCTTACAATAGGATACTGGATGTATTTCATGATATTGATGGCTATCAAACTTTTGATGTCTACCAAATTGATAATAATACGATCGAATTATATAACCCTTATAATGATACCTCTTACTTTTTAAATGGTTATCAACGGAGCAATTTCGACTACGATTTTGTGTTTTATGATAACATTCATTATTTCTTGCAGGAATACGAAGCTTGGGAAAAAACATATACCAGTGAAATGGGAGCGATAAATGAATTTGATAATGAAAACTATTTGCAATTTTTAGCAGGCGGAAACGACTCAGAATTTAGAAGTTCTCAAGATGTAAATATTGGTATTCCTGAGAATATTTATTGGGATTACACAGGTGTTTATGGCGTTGGAAACATCTCTGGGAACATGTACTTAAAAACATTAACATTAGATTATGATTTCTTCGACAATGAACACTTCGAACTCAGCGTTATTAATGATCAGAGAGTTGAATTGTATCATCCTTCTTCAGGAACTATATATGAATTTACAGGAAGAGGATATATTCAGTTTTTAAGAGAAACGAATGCTGAAGGCAAACGTGTTGAAGGTACAGAGACCTTGAAAAAGCGCAAACAAAAAACGGATAAAACCGAAAACATGAGAACAAACAAACGGAGCTAAATTTGGTTGGTTATTTAGTTTCCAGAAACGCTCATCTATTCTTGTAGATGGGCGTTTTTCTTATAATAAAATGTATGTGACTTATTGTAATATATTGTGTCCTATATTTATAATAAAGATTACAAATCAATTATTAATCCTTAACTAAAATTATAACTATGGGATTATTTTTATTTATTAAAGATGCAGGAGCAAAAGTTTTTGGAATAGGAAAAACAGAGGCATAAGAAAGAGCTGAAGAGACAGCCGCGGCAACAGCAGCTGAATTGAGAGAAGAAGCATTAGTTGCTAGACGATTAGAAGGAACTATTAGAGATTTACAATTGCAGGTTGAAGACTTAAGTGTACATATTTATCCTGGACAAGTATTACGTATCCCTGTCTTGGATTAAGCAAATCAAATTGTATAAAAAAAACCCACGCGTTGCGTGGGTTTTTTAGTATATATAAAAAGTAATCTATCGATTCATCATTTTAATTTCTTCAGTAAACGTATCTATATCAACACCATTACTCACTAAAGTTAGAGCCTTATCAACGACATACTTTACATTGTCGGTTGAAAATCCAAGGCCAACAGCAATCTTTCTTAGAATAAATTCCTCATGTTCTCCTTTAATATGATCTACATAAACCATACTTGCCAAATCGTATAAACGTTCTAATCGTTTATCATAGGATGTTGGAGGATTGATTGGATGTGATTTATAGTCTTTTAAAATTTGCTTGTACTCTAATTCGCTTATGTTTAGGTTTCGCGCTAAACGATTCAAAAACTCTTGCTCCTCATCAGAAATAATTCCATCATCCATTGCAACTCTTACAATTGCAGCAAAATGATCCTCATTACGTTTCTTAAATCCGCTATCAAATAAATCTAAAAATGACATATATTCTTGTTTTTAAAGTCATGCAAAGATAGTTTTATTAAAACATTTTATCAATATCTATTCAACAAAAATTTTATATTTGTCTAAACCTAAATTACGTGAGTAAAACATTTATCTCGCAAACTTATGCACAGACTTTGCAATCGCAAAACCTGCAGCGTGCTATTGCCAAAACCCAAAGTAAAACACATTTAAAAGGCCTTGTTGGATCGGCGTTATCATTTGTATTATCTGAAACTTTCAAATCCGTAGACAAGCCCTTTTTACTCGTTTTTAATGACAAAGAAGAAGCTGCATTTTACCTGAATGACTTAGAAGTGTTACTGAATGAAAAAGATGTACTCTTTTATCCAGGCAGTTACAGAAGACCATATCAGATAGAAGAAACAGATAACGCAAACGTACTCCTAAGGGCAGAAGTTTTAAACCGTATTAATTCACGTAAGAAACCTGCAATTATTGTTACCTACCCAGATGCGCTTTTTGAAAAAGTGGTTACAAGGAGAGAGCTAGAACGAAATACGCTTAAAGTTTCAGTGAATGATGAGTTATCAATTGACTTTGTTAATGAAGTGTTATTCGAGTATAAATTTAAAAGAGTCGATTTTGTTACAGAACCCGGAGAGTTTTCAGTAAGAGGAGGTATTGTAGATGTGTTTTCATTTTCACATGATGAGCCTTATCGTATTGAGTTTTTTGGAGACGAAGTAGATAGTATTAGAACTTTTGATGTTGAAACACAATTGTCTACTGAACAAATAAAGAAAATAAGTATCATCCCAAATGTTGCGAATAAATTTTTAGAAGATAGTCGGCAAAGCTTTCTAAAATATATAGCATCAAAAACAGTCATATTTGCTAAAAACCCTGAGCTGTTATTTTCAAGATTGGATGATTTTTTTGCTAAAGCAGAAGACGCCTTTAAAACGCTTTCCCAAGACATAAAACACGATCAGCCTGAAGAATTATTTTGTTATTCAGAGTTAGTTAAAAAACAATTACTAGATTTTACTTTGGTTGAATTTGGAACTACGGCCTATTTTTCAACTAGCAATAATATTGATTTTAATACGATCCCTCAACCCTCTTTTAATAAGCAATTCAACCTATTAATTGATAATCTAAACACCAATCATAATAAAGGGTTTACGAATTATATTGCATGTTCAAGTGAGCAACAAGCAAAACGTTTTCATGACATTTTCGAAGACGTAGAGCAAGACGTGCATTACAAAACCATTGTTATGTCCTTGTATCAAGGGTTTATTGATAATGACCTTAAAGTTTTATGTTATACAGACCATCAGATTTTTGAACGCTATCATAAATTTCATCTGAAAAATGGATACGCAAAAAAACAAGCGATTACCTTAAAGGATCTAACCAATCTCGATATTGGTGATTATGTTACACATATTGATCATGGCATTGGAAAGTTTGGAGGACTGCAGAAAATTGATGTTGAAGGTAAAAAGCAAGAAGCCATAAAATTAGTCTATGGTGAACGCGATGTATTATATCTAAGCATCCACTCGCTTCATAAAATCACCAAGTTTAATGGCAAAGATGGTAAGCCTCCTAAAATTTATAAGTTAGGAAGTAAAGCCTGGAAAACCTTAAAACAAAAAACGAAATCTCGAGTTAAGGAAATTGCGTTCAACTTAATTAAATTGTATGCTAAACGAAAATTAGAGAAAGGGTATCAATACAATCCAGATAGCTATATGCAACATGAGTTGGAAGCTTCATTTATCTATGAAGATACACCAGATCAAATAACGGCCACATCGGATATTAAAGTCGATATGGAAAGTGAACGACCAATGGACAGATTGGTATGTGGTGACGTTGGTTTTGGTAAGACTGAAGTTGCCATTCGAGCCGCGTTTAAAGCCGTCGATAACGGTAAGCAAGTCGCTGTTTTAGTGCCAACTACAATTTTAGCCTACCAACATCAAAAAACCTTTAGAGAACGTCTCAAAGATTTCCCTGTAACTGTAGATTATTTAAATCGTTTTAGAACGGCAAAAGAAAAACGAATTACTCTTGAAGAACTTGAAAGCGGTAAAGTAGATATAATTATAGGGACACATCAGCTTGTCAATAAAAATGTAAAATTTAAAGATCTAGGCTTGCTTATAGTAGATGAAGAACAAAAATTTGGGGTCGCGGTCAAAGAGAAATTAAAAACCTTAAAAGATAATGTAGATGTGTTGACGCTAACAGCAACACCAATTCCAAGAACACTTCAGTTTAGTTTAATGGCTGCTCGAGATATGTCTGTAATTACAACGGCACCTCCAAATCGTTATCCAATAGAGAGTCATGTCATTCGATTCAATGAAGAACAAATTCGGGATGCTGTTACTTATGAAATTCAACGTGGCGGGCAAATATTCTTCATTCACAATCGAATAGAAAATATAAAGGAAGTAGCAGGTATGATTCAACGCCTGGTTCCTGATGCTAAAATTGGTATTGGACATGGCCAGATGGAAGGTAAAAAACTCGAGCATCTTATGCTCGCATTTATGAATGGTGAATTTGATGTTTTAGTGAGTACTACTATAGTAGAAAGTGGATTGGATGTGCCAAATGCGAACACAATTTTTATTAATAATGCTAATAATTTTGGATTGAGTGATTTGCACCAAATGCGAGGTCGTGTAGGGCGAAGTAATAAAAAAGCATTCTGTTATTTCATAACACCAGATTATTCTGCAATGACAAATGATGCAAGGAAACGAATCACAGCGTTGGAACAATTTACGGAGCTTGGTAGTGGATTCAATATTGCAATGAAGGATTTGGAAATACGAGGAGCAGGAGATTTACTAGGTGGAGAGCAAAGTGGATTCATCAATGAAATAGGATTTGATACCTATCAGAAGATTTTGAACGAAGCTATTGAAGAACTTAAAGAAAATGAGTTCAAAGACCTGTATCAAGATGATGAAAAAGAGAAAGAATATGTAAAGGATATTACGATTGACTCTGATTTCGAATTGTTATTCCCAGATGATTATGTCAATAATATTACGGAACGCTTAAATTTATATACGGTATTAAATACTGTTAAAACTGAAGCCGAATTGCAAAAATTTGAGGCCGAACTTGTAGATCGATTTGGAGAATTGCCAATTCAAGTTGTAGATTTATTAAACAGTGTACGTATTAAGTGGATTGCGACTAAAATTGGACTAGAAAAAGTCATTATGAAGCATGATAAATTGGTAGGGTACTTTATAAGTAACCAGGAAAGCGCCTTTTATCAAAGCTCTGGTTTTTCAAAAGTGCTTCAATTTGTACAGTCCAACCCAACAACGTGCAAAATGAAAGAAAAGCAAACCAGAAAGGGATTGCGCTTAATATTAACTTTTGACCATATTAAAACAATACATCAAGCATTAACGGTTCTAAAACCTATTTTGGCGTAGTTATTGGATTCCATATGTAATTAAATAATTAACTGATGAAGAAACTACTTTTATTAATACTATTGATGCCAACCGTACTTTTTGCTCAACATCATGTAAATGGGACATTTTCTCCTGCTGAAGAATTTACATATGCGTTTTTGTATCACGCTACAGCAACTGGATCAGAGTACATAAATCGAGCTAAATTAGAGGCAGATGGAGGCTTTAGCATACCTTTAGATTCTATGTCATCAGCTGGAATTTATAAGATTGTTTATGGGTTGCCACCAGAAGAAAATAATTTCGATTTTATCTATAATGGCGAAGAAGATATTTCGTTTACATTTAGTTTAACAGAAGGTCTTGAATTCACTGATTCTAATGAAAATAAACTTTGGAGCTCATATACTAAAAGTATGGAATTGGTAAATATGACGATTAGTAATTTCTACACAAAAGAAAGCACAGATATATCTGGATTTGAAGAGATATTTAAAACCTTGAAAGACACTCAGGAAGCTTTTGAGGCGGCTTCAAAGGGAGCTATGGCAAATGTTTTTATTAGTGCTAATAGACCATATATTCCAATAGAATTTGAAGATATATCTACGTATGCAAAAAATTTAAAGCGCACTTATTTGCAGAATGTTGATTTTAGCAATCCGCTTTTGCAAAGTTCAGAATTTTTGGTGGATCGGGTTTTAGCTTATGTATTTGGAATGACTTCTCAAATAGATGAAAAGGCTTCCATTGTAGATATTGATACATTAATGACAAGTATTGGAGATGGCAATATTCAGATTAAAACGATATTACTCAAAATGATTTGGCTCCGTTTTACGCAACAAAATAAAGAGGATGTTGCAAACTATATTTCAAATACCTATTTGTTAGAGTTGGCACAACAAACAGAAAATAAGGAATTAGAAAATGAGTTAATTGTTTACAGAACCAATTCGAATGGCATGCAGGCTCACGACTTTGATTTTGCGATCACAACAAAAGGTGAAACAGAGCGGAAGACCTTGCATGAACTTGACGTCGCAGAACAGTATTTGATCATCTTTTGGAGTAGTAGTTGTGGACATTGTCTTGAGGAATTGCCAAGTATTACAGAATTTCTTAAATCAAAACCAAATTTAAAAGTTATCGCAATTGGTTTAGAAGATACTGCTGAACGTTGGGAAAAAGAAATCGCTAATTTTCCGGATTTCATTCATGTATTAGGATTACAAAAATGGGAAAATAGTATAGCCATTCAATATGGTGTAAATTCTACACCATCTTATTTTCTACTAAATAAAGATAAAATTATAATTGCAAAACCGTACGATGCTGAAGCGCTTAAGAAGACTTTAGAATAGATTATCTTTTTATAGCACGTTTAGTAATAATCTGCCCATTAGTCAATTCTACCTTCGCGATGTATGCAGCCTGACTCAAGTTTGATAGGTTGTAAATTTCCGTATGACTGTTGCCTCTTAATTGGTATAAAGAGCGTCCTAGCATGTCTATGATTTCAACAGATTTTATGACAAAATTCTGTCTAACATTGAATTTAACATCGCCATCGGTTAATTCGATTATAGTTAGACCGTTTGACGTCAACTCTAAATCATTTAAAGATAATGCATCTTCTCTAAATACGATTTGAAAGCGTTCTTTGAAATCACCAAGTTCTGAAGTAAACGTGTAATCAGAAGCTGATAAATTATGAGTCAAACCGAACAAGCTATCAATTAAATACATCGTATTATTTGATAAAAATTCACCTTGTAAATTATGTAATGAAATGACGTAAAGCGTAGCTTCATCTATAGTTGTATAAAATCCAAGCGGAATTATTTCATCAATATTTAAACTATTAGGTTGCTTACCTTGAATCACAAATTTTGATTCAGGTATATTTTCAATAGTAGAATACATATAAGATGCTGAACCAGTTGATTGATTTCTTGGAGCATCGTAATAGCGTCCATCTTCTTCATCGGTAGCGCCATCAACATAAGCCACAGAAATTTGATTAAACACACCATTATCTGAAGTGAGATTTAACCACAATTTATTATCAATTGATGTAGCATTATCGGTATTGATTTCGTTATTTGATGATCTGAAGAATTGGGAGTTACTAGTTGTATTAGCCAATCTCATACTATTGTTAAAGATTACATTGCCTGATGTTGTAGGTCTGGTGTTGGAAAATACGACAAAGAACCCTTGACCTGATGGAATAAATCTATTAGGCGTTACCATATCTCCACCCGCAGTTTCACTGGCGCCATTAATTGTAGCATAATCCGACGTTGCAAAATTTAAGACTTCATTTCCATTAGCATCAGGCTCTGGATTTGTATTGTGAGACCATAAATAAATTGCACCTTCTAGCATGCCTCCAGCATTGGTGCCTGCATTATAGATGTTTGTATTTAAAAAGATATCAGCATCAATCGAGGAAGCGTATGGATTACCAATAAAATTCCAATCTGTATCGGAAGTTTCAACATCATTTCTTAAAACAGGTGAATGTATCACACCATTATTGAAAGGACCTTCAAATATATATTTATAAGAACCTGCTCCAATAAATCCAATTGGATCGTGTGTAGCAGCATAACCAATTCCTGGAGTCATGGGGTCAGCATCATTAGAAAACACCCAATCATTACCATCATCATCTATATCGTCTTGACCAGGATCGGTTGCATCATCATTTGCAGATTCCATAGTAGAATCTCTATAATTAGCCGCATTAAACCAAAAACGTCTTGTAGGAGAGGATTCATCCAATCCATTTCCGATTGTTTCGCCTGATACAGGAGAACTCCAATAGGTATATTCATACCAAATATTTATTGGTGCTGTCTCTTTTTCTACAGTAACATTTCCAGTGACAGAAACATTTCCTAAATCATTATTTTGAACAAAAGCACCTTGTGTTCTCACTAAAATTGCTCCATCTACGGTAACGTCATTTTCAACTTCTACAAAAGTGTTGTTAGAAATAGTTAATGTGAATCCATTATTGACCGTTAAACTACAGGCTTGGAAACTGGTTTCGTTATTAGTTCCAACAGAAGTATCATAGGCAAAATTTATTATTACCAACGAATTTAAAGTTGGGACACCATTACTCCAACCAGTATTCGTCCATGTTGTACTATTAGAATTAATTTGAGCGGCATTAGAGGCCAATCCACAGGCACCATCTTCAGTTACCAAACAATAAAATTGATAACCTTCATAGGAATAAAAAGAACCGGTAAGTGTTAAGATAGGACCCGTAATTCCTGTAACAGTAACTAGTGGGAAATCTCCAGGAGTTACAATTTCCCAATCCGTATCTGAGGCATTTCCTTCATTGAAATACCATTGGTAAGATAAGGCACCACCTCCACCAGCAGTTGATGTGGCATCAAACTGAGCCATTGTAGCGCATCCAGAAACATCTGCGGGATTACCAACATTTGGTTTATCAATTGCAGATACGTAATTAAACGTACCTAAGTTTGTGGTGCTTTCCGTAGTTGAGTGTGTCCAATCTGATGGGGTGCTCGTTGTATTTGGTCCAGCAGTATTTGTATTTCGTGTTGCCGTATAGCCAATATTTGTATTTGGAACGATATAAACATCAATCAGTGTTGTGGCATTGTATAAATGGAAAATATCTTCACCATTGATACCTGCAAATCCACTGACATTTGCATAATCAAAGTCCGGAGTAGCAGTATCTGCATCTGTACTTATTTTACCATATAATACTTCTCCATCAAGAATTAAGTCTTGAGAAGGTGTAAAATAGTAATCTGTATAATTATCATCTACAAAATCTCCTGCATCTCCATAGCGTCTAATATAATAGATAGATAAGTCTATAGTATTTCCTGTACCATTATAAACTTCTATGTATCCTAAACTTCCACCATTTTGATCATATATTTCAGACATAATTAAATCGGTGAGACCACAACCACTATTATCTGTTGTCAATATGTAATTTGAAGAAGATATTGTGTAGCATGAACCTTCTGTAATTACAAATGGTCCTGAATTCGTTATACTAGGAATTTCTACAACAAGTTCGGTTGCCGATCCAGAAATCACTGTGGCTGTAGTGCCGTTTATAGTAACTGTAGAAGTAGCTGAAAAACCATTACCTGTAATAGTAACTTCTGTTCCCACAGGACCTTCTAAAGGCGCAAAACTGGAAACAGAAATGGTTGAACTCGCACAGATCCCTTCACCTTTTATATTAAATACATAAGGATCTTCCCAAGCATCTGGATCATCAGAATCAATAGTTACAATAGCCGTTCTAGGCCCAGTTGCAGTAGGTGTGAAGGTAATATTAAATGTTTCAACTCCACTTGGGTTAACAGTTGCAGGCACACTAGAAACACTAAAGTCACCTGGATTTGTTCCTGACAAAGTTATCGATGCTATGTTTAATACAACAATACCTGTATTTTGAATTCTATATGACTTCATTTGAGACCCTCCACCAATTGGAGTAGCAGCAAATAGTGTATTATTAAATCCTACAGGAATATTACTTCCATCTCCTGCTATATCTGGGAAGGTTCCAATGTTTCCTTCAACATTGATATCGGGTTCAATTGGCGAGCAAGGTGATGTTAGAGAATTTGTACCTGCGGATCCTCCGTCAGGGACATCCTGCCAGTTCGTACTTGTAGTTGAATTATCTAATGCCGTATTTACGACATGAAGAGAGGTAGTATTTCCACCATCAGCACTGGAATAAGTAACAACATCTGAAACAGTAGATCCATTTGATGCATACAATGTGATGGTATCAGTTGTATTATTTAGAGTTCCTGATCCTAAACCACTAGAGTAGTCGATATCAATTGGAAGAATCGGACAATCAACATTATATTCACTACCACCACCATCTCCTAGATCAATAATAATACAATCTCCGTCTAATAGCGTAACACTTGAAGGGAAAGTAAAAACACTTGATCCTCCAACATCAATTATATAATTATTTAGATACTGGGTAGATCCAGAAACATTACAGATTTCAATCCAATCATCGTCAGTTCCAAAAGTATTATACATAATTTCAGTAATAACCACATCTGCTAAAGTTGGAATGACTTCTCCATCTAAACTTATTGTTTTGTTTGTTGCACTTGTACTACTCACCGTTACGGTTTCGCTATACGTGTTAACCGCCAATGCGCTACTTAATCGCACAAAAATTGTATTCGTACCATTTGCGCTTGCTAACGGAATAGTATATGAAGTGCTATACGGGCCACCGATATTAGCTGAGATTTCAAAATCAGTAAGCCCGTTTAGAATTATATCTGCTGTTAAATTGGCACCTGTAATATCAAAACTATTAGAAGGTATCACAGGCGAAGGTCCAGCTCCTACAACATAATCTAATCCAGTTAGTGAATTAGAAGATAAAGTAATTAAAGGAGATGTTAAACAGGAATCGCCACTTAAAATAATATCGTCTACAAAATAATATTCACCACCATCTAAATTAACAGCCCTAAGCCTTACTCTTATTTGGGTTTCAATAGCGGGAATGCTAACTACCCAAGGGTTTGTGCCTACTGTTGTAGGGTTAGAGCCATTCGTATTACCCATATTAATATTTGCATTACTGTAACCATCTACAAGCTTAACGGATCCTGTTCCATTCCACGTAGCACCATTATCATATGAAATGTCCAAATATAAATCTTCATTTGAGTCAGCACCCACAGAGGCAAAAGCCACGATCAAAGTTACATTTGAAAATGTTGATATGTCTTCATTTGCTGTGGTTAAATTGTTAGAATTGCCTAGTCTATATGATGTAGTGCCAAAATATTTATTAAATGTAGAATTAGTCGCTCCACCACCAGTATAAGTCCAATCATCGGCACCTTCAAAAGATAAAGTTCTAAATACGCCAACCGAGCCATCATTATCGTTAACTGTTAAAGAGGTAGAACTTATAGAACCTGCTATTGCAGAAGTACCACCACCAATACTTTGTAGATTAAAAGTATAACTAGTATCATCTGAACACGTACTATTATCTGTAATTGCTATACTCACACATTGTTGAGTAGAAACTCCTGCAGGAAATGTTATGGGTAGACTAATTGGAGATGTTAAATGCGGAATATTTGAAGATGTTAAAACCACATTTGCAGTAGTTGCTACACTTCCGCTCGGATTCGTTATATCCACACATAGATTTATAGAAACACCAATTTCAGAAGTAGAATACGTTGCAGATGAAAAATTCACTTCAGTATTTGTAGAAGCTGAACCAATACCTTGTAAGTGTATGTTTTGCATTCTAATACCTCTACCAGTTGTGCTATTAACTGTAAAACGAATAACCATATTCGATGAAACGGAAGTTATATTCACTGTTCTAAGGGTTTCTGTTGAAGATGTAGTCGCAGTAGTAGTATAACTTTGAGTGTAATTAGAACCACCATTTAATGAAACTTCTACTAATAAACTATTATGAGTTCCTGAACCAAAAGATCCAATATCAATGTCTAATGTTGCCGAAGTGTGAGCACTTAAATCGTAAGAAGATGTTACAATTAAATCGCCAGGATTTCCAGGTTGAATCATGAAATAACTAGATTTGTCTATTGGTTCACTAATTATATTATTGGTATCACTCCATCCAGCATTGGGATATGCACCTCCACCTGGAATATTAAATATGGTTGTTTGTCCAAAACCAGACACACCAAAACATAAAACAACTATTAATACGAGGGCATATTTTTTTATCATCGGGAAAAACTTATTTTTGCTATTAAGCAAACATACGAATATAGTCTAAATTCATTAAAAATCAGGGTGTTGCAGCATCTAATTTATTAACAAATTGTTACTAATTACTTTTGATTCCACAAAAAACATATACTTTCGATGAAGCACAAAAAAAATTAGAATTTTATTGTGCTTATCAGGAGCGTTGTCATAAAGAAGTTCATCAAAAACTTAAATCTATGCGAATGATACCTGAAGCTATCGATTTAATTGTAGTCTCATTGATTAGACAGGATTATTTAAACGAGTCACGTTTCGCAAGAATTTTCACACAAGGTAAATTTAAAATTAAGAAATGGGGACGCGTTAGAATTACGAGAGAATTAAAATATAGAGACATCTCCGAGTATAATATTAAGTTAGCAATGAAGGAAATCCCTGAAGACGAATATATAAATTCTCTGGACGAATTGGCCCTAAAGAGATTTCATCAAATTAAGGAATCCAATGTGTTCAAAAGAAAGAAAAAACTAGTGGATTATTTGCTTTACAGGGGATGGGAAAGCCATCTGGTCTATGAAAAAGTAAATACGTTAATCAAATAATAGGCTTCCCCATTGGGGCCTTTTTTAGAGATTTACTTTATAGATTAAATATTGCGCCTAAATTTACAGAGAATTGATTGTGTAATTTTTCGGCTGGAGTAAGTGCTCCAGAATTATATTTAGAAATTGGAGCATTCATTTCAGTGAACACACCAAAACCAGTGGTAAAAAAATATCTAAGTCCTAAATGACCACCAAAGTTCTTTAAACTAAAATTCAAACCAGGATACATATCAAAATTGTCATCTATGTTCACAACGTTTCCAATATTTGCATTAAATCGGGCTTTTATATCAAAACGATCACCAAAACTTGCGTTGAGCTTATCATCAACACCTAAGAGATAAGTAGAAGAGAGTCCAAATGATATGTTTTCACCAACTCCAATATCATAACTCGCATTTATTCCTGATGCGCCATTTTGAAAATTCACTCCAATTTGAAATTTAGTATCTCCTTTGCCCTTATAAGCTTGAGCATTAACAAATGCTACAGAAAATAGCATAAGAACAACAGTTAAATTTTTCATGATTTTGATTTTAAGTTGGCAAATATATTATTAAGTTTTTGAGAATCAGTTTTTTTTGATTAAAACATTAATTTGATTTAGAAGTAGCCTGTTGGTTTTTCCAATCAATCCATTTTTGACCTTTAAGTTTTCGCATGATGCTGTCAAAATTTCGCATAATGATTACATTATATATGGCTTTTACTAGATTTTTTGGATTTCTGGCAATTGCTCGAAGACTCATTGAAAATCCCGGAGTTAAATATTTCATATAGTGCCAATACCCTTCAGGCATATATAAAACTTCGCCATGGGATAATTCTGAAGTCCATCCTGTAGCGTTTTTAAGGTCTGGCCATTTATCTAAATCTGGATCTGCAAAATCAATATCTTCTCTTGTGATCAATGAATGGGGGATTTTATATAGAAACGGATTCTGCTTTTGGTCATATAATATGCATAGTTTTTTACCTTCAAAATGGAAGTGAAAAATATTAGCTAAATCAATATCATAATGCATAAATGTATGAGAACCCTCGCCTCCAAAAAACAACAAAGGCATCCTTTTCATAAGCTTTAAACCAAAATCAGGAAATTTAAAGTCCTCTTGAAGTTGAGGAATTTCTTTTAGAATATTCCAAAGGAAGATCCGATATTTGGTTGGTTCATTTTGAAGAAGGTCTATATAATCCTTCATTTTCATTGAAGCATGTGGTTCATTGAATCCATCATTATAATCTACAGGTCTGTCATCATATAAAGGCACAATTTTATTACCAGCTATTTCTTTGATGTAATCAAGATTCCATTTAGCATATGCGGGCCATTCTTCAATGAAGTGTTCGATTACCACGGGTTTTTGTGGTTTAAAATAGTGCGTTATGAAATCCTCTTTTGTTATTGTTTTAACACGAGGAATTTGTTGAAGATTTAATTTCAAGGCAGCCAATTTTAGTGCTTCAAAGTTAATAAAACGTTACCAATTATTATTTAGTATGATTTAGATTAAAAAGTAAGCGACCTTATCTCAATAATTTCGCTTTTACTTTCGCGTCTTCATTACGTTCAATAGTGTGTTCTGGACGCGTCCATTTTGGTTTTTCTCCCAATGCTTCATATTGAGAATCTCCTGCCTCTACAGTTTGCGGTTGGGTTTTTTTAGTAAATGGTTTTTGAGGATTTAATCCTAATAAATCAAACATTTTCATGTCTTCATTAACATCAGGATTTGGAGTCGTAAGTAATTTATCTCCTGCAAAAATTGAATTTGCTCCAGCAAAGAAACACATGGCTTGACCTTCGCGACTCATTTGAGTTCTACCAGCACTTAATCTAACTTGTGTTTCAGGCATCACGATTCTCGTTGTTGCCACCATTCTAATCATGTCCCAAATTTCAACTGGTTTTTCATCCTCCATTGGAGTCCCTTCCACAGCAACCAATGCATTTATAGGCGTAGATTCAGGTTGCGGATTAAGCGTAGATAAAGCAACAAGCATTCCTGCTCGGTCTTCTATTTTTTCGCCCATTCCAATTATTCCTCCTGAACATACAGTTACATTTGTTTTTCGAACATTATCAATGGTATCCAAACGATCTTTATATCCTCGCGTTGAGATTACTTCTTTATAATATTCTTCGGAAGAATCTAAATTATGGTTGTATGCATATAATCCAGCTTCAGCCAATCGCTGTGCTTGATTTTCTGTAATCATACCTAGTGTACAGCAAACCTCCATATCGAGTTTGTTAATTGTACGCACCATTTCTAACACATCATCAAATTCTTGCCCATCCTTAACATTTCGCCATGCAGCTCCCATACACACCCTAGAACTTCCTGATTCTTTAGCGCGTAATGCTTGTGCTTTAACGTGTTGAACACTCATTAAATCACTGCCTTCAATATCTGTATGATAGCGTGCCGCTTGGGGACAATATCCACAATCTTCTGAACAGCCTCCTGTTTTTATTGATAGTAGTGTTGATACTTGAACCGTGTTTGGATCATGATGCATACGATGAATGGTAGCCGCTTCATAAAGCAATTCCATCAATGGCTTATTGTATATCTCTAAAATTTCTTCTTTGGTCCAGTTGTGTCTTGCCGTAATCATGTAAAGCGGATTTTTTTGTAAAAGTAATTATAACCATTTAGATTCTTGTTCTGTAGCATCTAAAATATCAATATTTAATACTTCAGAAAAATGTTTTGCAACATTAAATGCATCAGAAACATCTTCAGTTCTATAAGCTTCTATTTTTTTATTCGTATTATAAAATAAATTTAGTTTTATAATTTTATTTTTAAAGTTAGCTGACGCTCCCATTGCCTGGACTTTGCTGCTTTCTGAAGTAGCGAATACTGAAATATATTCAATTACGGGTAAATTTTTCCATTTACCGAGGTCAATTCCTAATACAGTATATAATTCTCTATATCTTTTTGTTTTTAAATCTATTTCTGATCCTTGGGCCAACATTAAGAACACACCAATTCCAGATAAAACTAAATTAAAAACATTGTTGAATATAGCACCATGTATCCCAAAACAAAATAAAACAAAACCAAAAATGAGTTTCATTATTGGTACTTTCTTTATGTATCTAATTTTTGTGTTCATTGGTTTTAATTTAATTATGGTTTTAGATAAATTTGATTATTTAGATATTAGAATACTCACCGCATTTCCACCAAAACCAACTGCATTTATTAGAATGTTTTGAAGTTTTTTTGGTTTCGGTTCATTGCAAAAAGGAACCCCTATAAATTCTTGATGTTTCAACATGAGAATGGCCATTTCAATACTCGTCAAACCGGATGCTCCAAGACTATGACCAATTTTCCATTTGTTATTTGTAAGTGATGGAATTTTATTTTTGAACACAGTTTTAATAGCATTATGTTCAGAAATATCTCCTTTTATTGTTCCTGGAGTGTGTGTAACAATAACATCAATTGAAGCGGGATCCATGTCTCCTAAAGCCATTGTCATGGAACGCTGAAAACAGATAGCATTAGTTGATAAAGATGCGTTATGTTCCAATAATTCGGTAGCATATCCAAAGCTTTTAATTACAGCCAAAGCATTTTTTGTTTCACCCTGTTCTAGGCAAACTGAAGCAGCGGCTTCACCTAAAACCATCTCATTTTCATTTTTTGAAAAATCTAACGCTCGACATGGATAATCTGTAGTGTGTTTTGCATAAATTTTTAAGGCCTGCATTTGTGCAATTGTGAAGCCAGTCAATGGTGCTTCACTTCCTCCAACTAAAAACTTGTCAGACATGCCAGCATTAATCCAGGCAATACCATTAAGCATAGCATGTAAGGCAGTGGAACATGTAATTGAGTGACTGATTTCAGGTCCTTTAGAATTTAAATCATGGGCCACCCAAGATGAAATATTACCTAGTGTTGTAGTCGGGGAACTTAATGGGTGTGAGGTTTTATTTTTGAGATATGCTTCATGATATGTTTCGAAAAGCTGTGTTGCGCCTCTTGAAGATCCAATATTAATTCCAAATTGATCTTCAGAATTCCAATTTGCCTGTTTTACGGCTTTTCTAGAGGTGTATATGGCATAAAGTACTGAATTATCAAGTGCTTTATATTTTGATTCAGATTGTCTCAAAATTTCTATTTCAGCCTGTACTTCATTAGACAATTCCGAAATTAATACACGCTGAGTTGAAAATTGTTTTTCAGAAATAAAATGGGCGTTGTTTTTATAATTTTCCCAAGCCTCATCTAAAGAATTTCCCAAGGGAGAAATAGCAGCTATGGCGGTAATCGATATGGGTTTAAGCAAGGTTTTTTCTTTTGACAAAAATAAGCCATCCTGAATTCATTTCACAGAAATTTGAAACTTGTTGTGGAAATAATTTTCAATTTCTGTAACAAGTACTATATGAGAGATACCTATCTTTAGATATAATTGAATCTATGGAAGAGGTAAAACAAAAAAGTTGGTTTGGTAGAAATTGGTTGTGGTTATTACCTGTAGGTGGTTGCCTTACCGTTATTTTATTATTTGTATTCGGAATTGGCGCAATAATTTTCGGTGTTACAAATGCCATTAAAAATTCGGGACCATATGAATATGCTCTTCAAGAAGCTAAACTCAGTGATATTGTTGCCTATCATTTAGGAGACCCAATTGAGACCAATGGGATCATGCAGGGAAATATTTCTTTAAAAAATGGAGATTCTGGGCATGTAGATATTAGAATTCCTATTAAAGGATCTGATGGTCAAGGGACTATTTATGTAGTTGGAGAGAAAATTGATGGCGAATGGGTCTATGAAGAATTATATGTAAGAATAAAAGAGACTCAAGAGGAAATAAACTTAATAGATAAGAATTTAGAAGGTATTTAAAGCCTCTTCAATAACCGCATACACTTTTTTCAATTCAGTTTCACTAATCACATAAGGCGCTAGAATATAGATTGTATTTCCAAGTGGCCTTAAAAACACGCCATTGTTCATAAAGAAATTGAAGAGTTTGTCTCGTAAATTTCCATAGCGCTCCATTTCAATGTTTAAATCTAATGCGAAAATAATTCCTGTTTGACGTGTTGATTTTACTTTCGAATGGTTTTTTATGCGTTCATCGAACCTGCGATGAGATGCTATAATACGTTTGATGTTTTCTTGAATTTCTTCAGATTGTAATAATTCAATGCCTGCTATTGCTGCTCTACAAGCCAATGGATTAGCAGAGTAGGTGTGCCCATGAAACAATCCTTTACTTATATCATCACTATAAAAAGCTTCGTAAATTTCTTGAGAACAGGACGTAATTGCCATTGGTAATAATCCAGCTGTTAACGACTTACTCAAGCATATAATATCAGGTTTATTCGACATATAATCCGATGCAAAATTACGGCCAGTTTTACCAAATCCTGTCATAACTTCATCAGCAACAGTAATGATTTTATGGTCTTTACAAAATTTCAATATTAAATCTAATCCTTCGGTATTATGCATTTTCATTGCCGCCGCACCTTGAACTAAAGGCTCATAAATGAAACCTGCCACTTTGTGAGATTCAGTTATGGATTTTAACGCATCTAAAATAAAATCATGATTCTTTCCATTAGGTGTAGGAATCCGTTTAACATCTAAAAAATAGTCTTCAAAAGGGCCATTATAAACGGACAATCCGGAAACACTCATGGCTCCGAATGTGTCCCCATGAAACCCATCTTCAAAAGCAATTAAAGTATTTCTCTTTTCATGATTGTTGAAATGAAATTGCAATGCCATTTTTATTCCAATCTCAACACTAGTTGAACCATTATCACTAAAGAAAATTTTATTTTGATTTTCAGGGAGTATTTTAATAAGCGCTTCACTCAATTGAATGGCGGGCTCATGTGTAAATCCACTGAAAACAATTTGATCCAGAGATTGCATTTGTTCAGTAACCTGAGAAGTGATATACGAATTGCAATGCCCATACATTGAAGTGTACCAAGAAGCGATAGCATCAATATAGGATCTCCCGTTTTCATCAGTCAACATGCATCCTTTAGCTTTTGTGATTGCAATATGATCTGGATGCAATTTATGTTGCGTCAAGGGATGCCAGAGGTGTTTTTTATCTCTCTCTTGTAATGTCATTGTTGGTCGTTCGTCATGCTGAACTTGTTTCAGCATCTCATTATTTGTATTGTAAATTTAATAATCTAAAGTTTTTAAAGTTGGATTTAATGTTTTAATTAAATTCAATTTCCATGCTTTATGCCAATTTTTCAATTGTTTTTCTCTTGCAATCGCCTGTTCTATTTCAGTAAAATTTTCAAAATAAATCAAATCTTTAATGTTGTATTTTTTAGTAAATTTTGAAGCAGTTTCATCGTAATGTTCTTCTAATCTTTTATGTAAATTGTCTGTTACTCCAATATAAAATGTAGTTCTATATGGATTGGTTAATATGTAAACATAACTAGATTTCATAAATTATGATGCGACACTGAAACAAGTTCAGTGTGACGATTATAACATTTCTTTGAATAATTCTGCATATTCCTTAACAACATTTTTATCGAAGTAAGGCTCTTCATTTATACGGCCAATAATTGGCACGTTGGTCATTTTTGTAATTATATCTTCTGTTGTTTCGTGTTCATCACCACTAAAAATAATTGACACGTCAAAACCTTTTTCTTTAAGAAGGTTAACCGTTAAAAGGGTATGGTTTATACTACCTAAATAGTGTCTTGAAACGACAATCACTTTTGAATTAGGTTCCATTATATCCAAAACTGTTTGAGTGTCATTTATTGGTACCAATAATCCGCCTGCACCTTCAATAATCAAGTGGTTTTTAGTTTTTGGCGGTTTAATAGATTTTAAATCAATCGAAATACCATCAATATCTGCCGCCGCATGAGGACTCATAGGAGTATGTAATGCATATGAATTTTGATGAAATTTTGAAATTTTGTTTGCCACTAATTGCTGAACTCTTTTTGTGTCACAAGATTCTAATTCTCCAGCTTGTATAGGCTTCCAGTAATCCGCTTTAAGGGCTTCTGTAAGTATTGCACAAGCAATAGTTTTACCAACATCTGTAGAAATACCAGTTACAAATATGCGCTTCATTTAGAATATAGTTTTACAATCGTTACACATATTTTTACTTTTTTCGAAAAAAGGGAATAACATATATAAGAATTTTTTACGGTTAGGCGGCGCCATTAAAACCCGAGTAGAATTACAATTTACACAATGTACCTCATTTCCATTTACATCTTTTCTATAGGCTCTTATATCGTTATAGATTTTTACAGCTTTATCGAAATCATCGTTATGAACCAATAATTTGACACCACCAATTGCTTGACTTAATAATGGATCTGTATCGATTGTTTTTTCGTCAGCCAAAATTGCTCTTATATCTTCAGATTCTAATTTAGTTTTAGTGATTTGAGCTTCAGTTGAATATTCAAATACGGCTAAAACGGTATGGCTGTCTTTCATTTAAAAAGATTATAACACAAAAGTAGCTAACATGGTTAAAACTTCAGTCATTTCTTTCTCAGAATTATAAGAATGTAAACAAAATCGTAAGCGTTCTTCTCCTTTGGGAACTGTAGGGGATAAAATAGGCTTCACATTGTAATTTAGAACCTGTAATTTTTCAGCAATAGTTTTCACAGTTTCATTTCCTGACAACACACATGATTGTATAGACGAAGTACTTTGAATAAAGAACTGTTTTAGGTTGAGTCGTTTAATTTCAGTATTGAAAAACTTGATGTTTTGCTGCAGTTTTTCTAATGCAGAGGTCATCAACATTTCATTATAGGCAGTCGAAATTGTTGCTAATGTATGAGGAGTTAAGGCTGTGGTATAAATAAACGAGCGGGCAAAATTGACTAAGTAGGACTTCAAATCTTCATGACATAGAATTGCAGCACCATGCGAGCCCAAAGCTTTTCCAAAGGTTATAATTCTAGCAAATACATCTTTTTCTAGATTTAAATCTTGCAGTAAACCGATGCCGTTTTTACCGTGAACTCCAACGGAATGTGCTTCATCAGTAATCAAAAAACAGTCATTTTGATTGCAGAATTCGACGAACCCTTTTAAATCAGGTGAATCACCATCCATAGAAAACACGGATTCTGTCACGATATAAATATGTTGATGAGATTCTGAAACAAGTTCAGAATGACGTAAGATTAAATGCTCAATATCATTGTGCTTAAACTTATAAGCTTTTGCATTTGAAAGTTGAATCCCATCTCTTATGGAAGCGTGAATATACTCGTCATATAAAATGAGATCACTGCGTTGAGGTACCGAAGAAAAGAATCCTAAATTGGCATCATAACCAGAATTAAAAACCAAAGCTGAATCACTATTATGGAATTCACAAAGGATGCTTTCTAAAGTTGTATATAAAGGATGGTTTCCGGATAATAAGCGAGAACCGGTTGATCCATTCTGCAAACAATCATGTCCAACAAGATAATCATGAGTTTTATTAAAAATGGTTCTTGATTTTGAAAATCCTAAATAGTCGTTAGAAGCAAAATCCACGATATTACTGTGTTCACCAAGTTGGCGTAGTGCATCTTCTTTAACACGTTGGTCAATTTTGGTTTGTAGCTTTTTAGGAATTTTCATCATTCATTTTTCGTTTCCACTTGTCTTTATCTACCCACGTACTTTGGTGTGCAACAGTTGCGTCTAATAAGTCTATATTTAATCCTTCTGATACATTAAACCCAATTTTAAAGGCCTCGAAATAGTTGTCTCTTTCATAAAGTTCAATGCGTTTAACCTTTTCATACCAAAGATTTACTTCGAAAGCATAACTACCATTTTCTTTAGGTCTATGAAAAACGGATACGTATTCTAGATTCTTCATCGTTTGCCATTTTCCAAACTTAAGAGGGCCTATTTCAAATGCTGATTTAATTTTGGAATTGATTAAATCAATATAAATTCGTTTTTGAGAACAAAACCCAACACCAACTGCTGCTAACAAAGAAGAATGCTTGAAATCTTCTGTTAAAAGGATTACATCATGATAAGACCAATCATTAAGATAAAAAGCTCTCAGAATTAAAGCTAAAGCAAGAGTAAATAGAAATGCCGCAACTGGAATTTGCCAAATTGGTCTGTCACTTTCAGATACAATTATATTGTCATACATATCACAAATATAAATAATGAACGATCTATTTAATAGAGATATATTAAATATTGTAAATTTAAAATATGAATACCAATATCAGCTATAAAAGAGCTTTTACCAACGAAGAATTGCATCAAATTCTAGAACTTCAACGTATAAATTTGCCTCAAGGACTTTCGAATTCTGAAAAAGATAAGGAAGGTTTTGTAACTGTTCACCATTCGTTTGAATTATTAAAATCGATGAATGACAAATGTGCGCATGTCATTGCGAAGCATAATTCAAAAGTTGTGGGATATGCATTGTGTATGCTTCAAGAATTCCAAAAAGAGATTCCAGTATTGGTATCAATGTTTAATGAAATAGATAAAGAATTACGAATTCAGAATAAAGAGAAGCTAAGTTACCTAACAATGGGACAAATATGTATTGATAAATCCTATAGAAAGTTAGGCATATTTAGAGGTTTGTATGAGTTTATGAGAGCGGAATTAAACGCAACGTTTAATATGATAATAACTGAGGTTGATGGGGAAAATATAAGATCAATAGATGCTCACAAAGCCATTGGATTTGAAGTATTAAAAACCTATACGTCTAATGATCGTAATTGGGAGCTGATCATTTGGAATTGGGCATAAAAAAAGCCAAACACTAAGTTTGGCTCTCTTTTATATGTAATAAAATGTATGCTAATTTAATCAGCTAATACAATAACTTTATTGTCTTTAAGTTCAATAGTACCAGAATTAATTGCTAACCAAGTTCCTCTGTCTTTCCCTTTTACAAATTTGTCTTCTACCTCTTCATCGAGTTCAATGCTACCAAAAATTTTCACATGTCCTTCTTTTAAAAGAGAGACAATTGGTGCGTGATTATTTAACATTTCGAACTCACCATTAACTCCAGGAATAGAAATAGATTCTACTTCTCCGCTAAATAAAGTTGCTTCAGGTGTTACAATTTCTAAAAACATAATTTAGGTTGTTTTATATTAAGCTTCTGCTAACATTTTCTCACCAGCTTCAACAGCTTCTTCGATGCTTCCTTTAAGGTTAAATGCTGCTTCTGGTAAGTGATCTAATTCACCATCCATAATCATTGTAAATCCTTTGATAGTTTCTTTAATATCAACTAATACACCAGGAATACCTGTAAATTGCTCAGCAACATGGAACGGTTGAGATAGGAAACGTTGTACGCGTCTAGCTCTACCTACAGCCATTTTATCTTCCTCAGATAATTCTTCCATTCCTAAGATGGCAATAATATCTTGTAATTCTTTATAGCGTTGTAACAACTCTTTTACACGTTGTGCACAATCATAATGCTCAGCTCCTAAAATATCAGCTGTTAAAATACGCGATGTAGAGTCTAATGGATCCACTGCTGGATAAATTCCTAACTCAGCAATCTTACGTGATAATACAGTTGTAGCATCTAAGTGAGCAAAGGTTGTAGCAGGAGCAGGATCGGTTAAATCATCCGCAGGTACGTAAACCGCTTGTACAGATGTAATAGACCCTCTTTTTGTAGATGTAATACGTTCTTGCATTGCTCCCATTTCAGTTGCTAATGTTGGTTGGTAACCTACTGCAGAAGGCATACGACCTAATAATGCAGATACCTCAGAACCAGCTTGTGTGAAACGGAAGATATTATCTACGAAGAATAATACATCTTTTCCTTGTGCGTCACCAGCACCATCACGGAAATATTCAGCAATAGTTAAACCAGATAATGCTACACGAGCACGAGCTCCAGGAGGCTCATTCATTTGTCCAAATACGAATGTCGCTTTTGAGTCTTTCATTCCAGCTTTATCAACTTTAGATAAATCCCATCCACCTTCTTCCATAGAATGCATGAAGTCATCACCATATCTAATAATTCCAGATTCTAACATTTCACGAAGTAAATCGTTTCCTTCACGAGTTCTTTCTCCAACTCCAGCAAATACTGAAAGTCCACCGTGTCCTTTTGCAATGTTGTTAATCAATTCTTGAATCAAAACAGTTTTACCAACTCCGGCACCACCAAATAATCCAATTTTACCACCTTTTGCATAAGGCTCAATAAGATCAATAACTTTTATACCTGTAAATAACACTTCAGTAGATGTCGATAAATCTTCAAATTTAGGTGCTTGTCTGTGAATTGGTAATCCGGCATCACCAGCTTTAGGTAAATCTCCAAGACCATCAATAGCATCTCCAATTACATTAAATAGACGTCCATAAACTTCACCACCAACTGGCATTTGTATTGGAGCTCCAGTTGCAATAACTTCAGTTCCTCTACTTAATCCATCTGAAGAATCCATTGCAATAGTACGAACCGTATCTTCACCAATGTGAGATTGTACTTCTAATACTAATAATGAACCATCTGATTTTTTAATTTCTAATGAATCGTAGATTTTTGGAAGGCTTGTCCCTGACTCAAATGCAACGTCGATAACTGGACCAACGATTTGTGCAACTTTACCTGTAACTTTTGACATTACTTATGTGTTTTATGTTTAGATAATTTTATTAGCGAAAAACATACTTTTTTCGCGCTGCAAAGATATATTTTTTAATTTAAAATTAAAGTCCTTTTTACGCTTTTTTGTATATAAAAAAACGCCTTCAAAAAGAAGGCGTTTTCATATATATATGTTTTGGTATTTTATTGAAGTGCAGGCGAGTAATTTGTTGGATAGTTTCCTATGTCAACTAAGTTACCGGAAGCTTCAAAATTTGAACCATATGCGGCATCAATAGCTTTCATAAATTCATTTGCAACCAAAGCATAACCTCTAGATGTTGGATGAAAACCATCTAATGAGACAGCACCTCCCATAACGAGATTCCCTGTTAGTGTAAAATCGCCATCAGTATATCCAATTGAAGCCATTTGTTGATAAACTGAATTGGCATCAACAAAACCAAATCCTGCAGCAGAAGCAGAAGCTTGAATGGTTCCATTATAACCATTAATAGCCATATTGATTTCATCATTTTCACTAGGGATTATAATCCATTTATCTTCCAATGGTAACGTAATACCTTCTACAGAGAATTGTCCTGCTAATGCGAGTGGTAACCCTTGACCCATTAACGCTGCTACAGAAGCCTCATTAACTGTCCCAAGTATTGGAGAACTTGCCAGCACTATTAAATCATTTTCATTAGCCTGTCTAGATTGTCCATAAGTCACACCCAATAAATTTGCAACTAATGGAGCCGCTGCAGCTGGTAATCCAAAAGATTCTACAAAGGCAGGGAATGTTGGACTCGCATTTAATACACCAGCAATTTGAGCAGACAAATCTATTAAACTTTCATCTTTAATCACAAAAGAACTATTTTCAGTTTCAGAGAATACAATTGCACGTTCAGTGGCATTTGGAATTCCTTGACTTTCTAAAAAGGCATAGACTAGATTTAGTTGACCAAAAATCCCATTAAGTGTTGGTATTTGAGGCCCGAAATCTGGGTTTGATGGCTCTAATCCGTCATGATTAATTGTTGTAAAATACGGAACATCTGTAATATTAGGAATGTTTGCCATAACGCCTTGAACGCCTCCAAGGCTCGTCATAATTTGCGACATTGCGAAATCAAACGTTGGTTGCGGTGTTGGTGCACCAGAAGAAGCACCGCCAAGTGCATAACCTAATACATCATTGGCACCTACCCATAAAGTCACAAATGAAGGCGATTGGGCCATTGCCATTTCCATAATAGTAGCATCTGGTGTTGCCCCAGTCATTCTCACAAAATAAGGGTTTGCTGCCGCAGGTAAATTACCAATATTACCATATCCAGATGCTATTAAATGAAAACTTGCTGCACCAGGAACACCCATATTATTGAAAGGACCAGTTGGATTATTTACTAATAAATCTGTAGACGAAACTGCTGGGCCAATAATGCTTGTAATTGGAGCAGGAACAGCCCCATTAAAAATTAATCTCGGACCTAAAGAAGCTCCAGGAAGTTGAGTTCCACCTAAGGCGATACCTCCTAAATTATCATTCATTAGAGGTTGCGTAAAAGCACCCCCTCCGAGCATCGCAAATTTACTGGATAAAATATTTGGAAATGAATTTTCTTGACCAGCAATAAATAAAGCACTGTCTGTAAATCCAGCAGTTAAAGAGTTTCCTAAGGAAACATAAGTTGAAAAATTAGCTGTTCCTGCAGAAAGTTCGGGTAATGGTTCTACGTCTGTTGATGAATCATCATCGCTATCACAGGCTGTAAAACCTAAAAGAACTGCTGAAAAGAATATATATTTTAAAGTTTTCATTGTTGTAATTTTTATAAGTTATTGATAGTCCATGATACATAATACATCGAACCTATTAGTCCTGTTCCTACAGCTGTAAAATATTCATCTTGTAATAAGTTGGTAGCACCAACTTTAAACTGCGATTTTAAACTAGGAACTCTAAGATTAATTTGTGCATCCATAACGTGGTAAGCTGGTACATCTCCATTAGCGAATGAAGCTTCCCACTCATACGTGTCAGACCATCTCCAGGCCACATTGAAACCAAAATTTTTAAATAATTCTGTTTTTCCAAACGAAGCTTTCACTTTATGTTCTGGCGTATTAAAGTTGGTTTGAAAATCTGGATTAGCCTCCTGATCAAAATCTAATTTTGAATAGGTATAATTAAATCCTAGATCAAAACCATTCATAACTTTTGCAGATATTCCTATTGCAGCCCCATAGGAGCTCACATCGGCATCTGTATTGGTATAAGTTTGATACACTTGGTAATCATTATTCGCAATTGCTGCAATAGCAAGAGGCGTTGAAGTACCAGGAACATTTTGCTCCAGTTGTACATCTCCATAAAAAGGAGCAATTACGGTTTCGTTAGATAAGAAATCTTTATAAGAGTTGTAATAAGCAGACGCATCTACGATAACTTTATTTAATTTTCCACGATATCCAACTTCAATTGAAGTTACTTGTTCTGGTTGAGCTAAACTCGAGTTTGCAATTTCCAAATCTGCTGGATTACCAGTATTAGCAAAACCATCAGCAACAGAACTCGCCGTGAATGAATTATTATAAGCACCTTCACCAGAGAAATTAATTGAAGGACTACCTAACAACGCTTGTCCGGTTGCACTTAAACCATAATTTCTAATATCACGTGCTGGATTATCTGGAGCACCACCAACTAAGATGGCTCTACCTACATCAAGTCCTATATATAAATCTTGAGTCGTTGGATTTCTAAAACCTGTTTGAAAAGAAGCTCTAATGTTATGATTATTATTTACAGTAAATCCAGCAGATAGTCTCGGTGAAAAGAAACCATCAAATAATTCAGATTTATCATAACGTACAGAACCAGTCAATTTTAAATCCACACTTTCTGATAATTCCAGCGATTTTTGAATTTGCGTATAAAAACCAACTTCTGAATATTTAATTGGTCCATCATTATCTGTATAGATTGTTCCAAAAGAGTTCAATTGGTATTGTCTATACGATCCACCAACTTGGATTTCAGCAAAATCAATAAGATGACTTAAATTATAATTTCCATCACCATGATAAATTTTCGAATTATCTTGAAATTTTGACCCTGTTAATAAACTAGGGTCATTAATACTTCTATTAAATGCAGCTTCAAACTCAGGAGATCCTGGTTCAAAACGGCCGGTTTCCGCAACTGCTCTACCTACAGCGTGTGCCTGATCATTTGTAGCACCACCTAATGTTGCTGCAACATAGTTTCCTACATATTCGCCAAACCAAGTATTGTCGTCTTTCCACGCTCTATTAATATTCACACCTGTAAATACCATATCGTATGAATCACCAGCTTTATCTTCAGTAACATATCCTCTTAGGAAGAAATTATCGTTTTTGATTTCTATTTTATGTTGTTGCAGAAAGAAATCGTCGATTGCGTATCTATTCGCGCCTTGATAGATAGTAGATCCAGAACCAATTTTCCCAACATACTGGATTTCAAAATCATCAGCCCAAGGACGGAAATATAAGCCCCAATCTGCTTTAATACTCTCGGCGTTATAGTCTGTTAAGTCAGCCTCATTATAACCTGTTCTACTAACGTCAACAGAAGGCACTAAGGCATTTGCTCCAGCTGGCAATATTGGATTACCAGTAGCATCTAAAGTTTCCTCTAGAATTTCAGCTACCCCTTTAATATTTGCAAATACTTCATCTCCATAAACGTTAACACCATCGTAATCTAGATTTGCTCTTGTAAAACCATTGTTTCTTTTGTCCATGGTATTTTCAGCAACCCAATCGGTACCTTTTAAATATCCGAAATTTACTTTAGCAGCAAACTTATCGCTAAATTTATAGGCCATTCTTATACCTACATCAGTATAATTATTATCACCAGCTGCCTCTTGGGAGGTCAATCCTTGTTTCACATAACCGCTAACTCCAGTATGATCAAATGGACTTTTACTTCTCATAAACAAGATACCATTAAATGCATTTGCACCATATAAGGCAGATGCAGCACCAGGTAATAACTCCACACTTAGAATGTCTGTTTCTGTCATACCTAATAAATTTCCTAATGGAAAGTTAAGTGCAGGAGCAGAGTTATCCATTCCATCAACTAGCTGCATGAAACGTGTATTAGCAAACGTTGCGAAACCTCTAGTATTAATAGATTTAAATGTTAAACTATTTACATTAATATCTACCCCTTTCAAGTTTTCAAGTCCATCATAAAAATCAGCAGAAGCCGTATTTTTTATTTCCTTAAGTCCAAATCGTTCAACAGTTACTGGAGATTCAAAAATACGTTCAGGAGTACGAGACGCTGAGATTACTACCTCATCTAATGAGGTTCCTTCCACTAAAACAAAATCTAGTGTTTGGGTATTCATAGTAACTTCTTGAGTTACTGAGTCAAAACCGACACTACTTACAGTAATTGAAAATGGAGGGTCTTGATCTACAGTTAACGTATAGTTACCATCAAAATCTGAAATAGTTCCTGTTGTAGTACCAACGACAATAATATTTGCACCTGGTAAAGGTTGCCCGTTATTGTCGGATACTTTACCTTTTACTGTAGTTTGTCCAAAAGTAAAGACACAACAAAACAGCATTGAAATTTTAAGTATTGTTTTCATTCTAGGGAATTAGTTAAATTTAGTAGAGCAATATAAATAATTATATGCTAACACAATAAGATTAGTTTTGAAAATTATGCACGCATAGTATTATTTAACAAAAACTCATGGATTAATTTAATAATATCGCATAATATAGATAAAAAAACAAGATTAATGTAAAAATGTATCTCTAATTCTGAATAACATTAAATAAGAGAATTGAGGATTGAAATTACTCTACTGTTACTGATTTAGCAAGATTTCGAGGCTGATCTACATTTTTTTCTAGCATTACTGCAATATGGTAAGACAGCAACTGAAGGGGAATAGTAGTGAGTAAAGGAGATAAAGATTCTAATGTGTCAGGAACTTCGATAACATGGTCAGCTAATTCCCTTACACTGTAATCTCCTTCTGTAACAATACCTATAATTTTTCCTTTTCTGGACTTTATTTCTTGAATATTGCTAACCACTTTTTCGTAGTGTCCTTTTTTAGTAGCGATAACCACAATTGGCATATTCTCATCGATGAGTGCAATCGGTCCATGTTTCATTTCTGCTGCAGGATACCCTTCTGCATGGATATATGAAATCTCTTTCAATTTTAAAGCACCTTCTAATGCTACTGGGAAATTATAACCTCTTCCCAAATACAAGAAATTTTTCACATCTTTATATATAGCTGCAATGGTTTTGACGTAAGCATCAGATTTTAATGCTTTTTCAACTTTTTCAGGAATAAGCTCTAATTCAATTAAATGATGTCTATAATCGGAGCTAGAAATAGTTCCTTTTGCTCTCGCAAGACGCAAAGCAATAAGTGTTAGAACGGTAATTTGAGTTGTAAATGCTTTAGTAGATGCAACTCCAATTTCTGGACCAGCATGTGTATAAGCTCCAGCATCTGTTTCTCTGGCAATTGATGAACCAACCACATTACAAACACCAAATACAAAAGCCCCTTTAGATTTAGCCAGTTTAATTGCTGCTAAAGTATCTGCAGTTTCACCAGATTGTGAAATTGCAATCACTACATCGTTTTCTTTAATTACAGGATTTCTATATCTAAATTCAGAAGCGTATTCAACTTCTACAGGGATTCTAGCCAGGTCTTCAAAAATGTATTCAGCAACCAAGCCAGCATGCCATGAGGTTCCACAAGCAACAATTATTATACGATCTGCATTGAGGAATTTTTTCATATTATCCTCAATGCCAGCCATTTTTATAATGGCTTTATCAATAAGCAATCGTCCTCTAAACGTATCGAGTATTGCTCTTGGTTGTTCAAATATTTCCTTAAGCATAAAATGATCGTAACCCCCTTTTTCAATCTGTTCAAGGTTGATTTGGAGTTCTTGCATATATGGATCAACTAAAGAATCATCTTTAATCTTTCTAATATTCACCTCTTTATCTCTTCTAATAATAGCCATTTCTTCATCTTCCAAATAAATAGCATTTTTAGTATACTCAATGAATGGAGAAGCATCACTTGCTATGAAAAACTCATCATCTCCAATTCCAATGGCTAAAGGGCTTCCTAATCGAGCAACAACAATTTCATTAGGTTTGTTTTTATCAAATACGGCAATAGCATAAGCACCTACAACTTGGTTAAGAGCGACTTGCACAGCTTTTCCAAGTTTAATACCATCTTGTTTCATAACATCTTCAATCAGATTAATTAATACTTCTGTATCCGTATCTGAATTAAAGATGTACCCTCTCTTAAGAAGTTCTTTTTTTAGTGAATCATAATTTTCAATAATTCCGTTATGAATGATTACTAAATTACCTGAATTTGAAAAATGTGGATGAGAATTCACATCGTTAGGAACGCCATGTGTTGCCCAACGTGTATGTCCAATACCTAGAGAGCCTTTTGTTGAAATTTCTTTTTCCAAGCGCTCTTCAAGATCCGCAACTTTTCCTTTTGTTTTTGACAATTTGATATCATTACCATCATATAAAGCTATTCCAGCACTATCATATCCACGATATTCTAGGCGTTTTAATCCTTTAAGAATTATTGGGTAAGCTTCTCGATGTCCAATGTATCCAACTATGCCACACATAAAATTTAATTATTAGGGTCAGTATAAAATATTTCTAAATATACTTTTTTCTCTTCATTTAGCGTGTTATTTCCGAAAAGAACTGTACCTCGAGGCGAAATAATTGAGCTTCCTGGAACTTTGTCAAACTCATCAGCTTCAGTAAGTAAGCCATACTGTGAAGTATTGCTTTCTATATTTATATTACCAGAAATAGCTAAACCAAGTTTGACATTTGTTGAATCGTTTAAAATAATATTATTGATATGCTGAGTAATTCTAACTTTATATCGAACACCTTCACTTTCGGGATCATCTTCATCAACGCGCTCTAAACGACCTAGATGATTTGTTCTAGAATTAACTGGAAATGTAGTGCTACCTAAATCGAGATAATAATCAATTAAAGGGGTGTTGTTTTCTAAATCATATAAATAAATACGTTCAGGTTCTTCATCCTGAACTATACTCTGATCTACATAAAACACAAGGTTAGCTTCATTAATAAGCCAATTATTCGCTTTTAATTGATCCAATTCTGGCGAATTTCCTTCGTCATCTCCATTAAAAAGATTTACTACAGCCACAGCACCTTCACCTCCTTTTAGGAATAATTTTTCATCCCCATTAACAGCATCCCCATCTTGAAGAGGGAATTCGAATTCATTATTTATGAAATTAACTCTATTTCCAGAAAATTTTAATTGAAAAGAACTTTCATCACGATCATCGCCAGATGTAAATGGATCCTTAGTGTAGTATAATGTAATGTGAGCATTTGCCGCTAAGAAATTCAACAACATCATATTTCCATTATCTTCAAGAGCTTCGGCTTTGAAATAGATGCCTCTAAAATAATCTGCGAAATTATTCTGATTACTTAATTCAGGTTCACCTTCTTTATCAAGAATTTTTTGTTGCCAAAAGTCTTTATCTAATTTAAGTCTTAATGAAGGCGTCAAGACTTGAGTTATTTCACCGTCTAAGTCTTTTAACCCAATTGGGTTAGGGTTTGGCGTAAATTCATTTATATCAACAGTGGAAATAACAGCTATAGGTGTTCCTTCTAATTGTGATGGGCTAATGAAATCTGCATCAGAAGTAGAGGCATTAGAGTAATACTGTTGAGGAGAGTCGAATTCAGAATTTGGATCAAAATCTCTTAAGAAATAATTGTTCTCATAGATCGATAGCTTTATAGGTTCACTACCTAGAATAGAATCTAATTCATAAACCGTATTTCCATCTTCATTTACATCTACGGCTCTACTGTAATAAGGAATTGTTAAAATAACTGAATCCAACTCTGTACCATCACCAAAATCAGGATTTAGAGACGGTAAATTTAATTGACTCACAACATTTGCTGTAGTTAAACCATACCTTTGGTCTTTAAAAACACCCCACATGTTTATTGGAAGGTTATTGGTTTGTACAGGGCCTAGTGTTTTGTTATAAGTAATAACTGAATACAGTTCGTGATCTGTATCAAAATGAGTTGCATTTCCACTATTAATAATATCAGATTCTATACTTGCAAAATCCTTGTCACAAGCAATAAATGAACCAAGTAATACAATTAAAATAGCGCAATTTTTTAGGGCAAAACTTATCTTTTTCATGTATAGCATTCTAGTTTAATACTTTTGTATTATAAAATTCGGTATAAGGTTCAACAAATTCTTCTGGAGAAAAATATTCCAATACAGGTTTATTAGATGCTTCTAGATATGCATTCAATTCTTCAGGAATTTCTTGAGAACCTTTTATCAATGCATCCGAATGATCTATCGCTACTTTCATGATGTTATTATAACTTGGGCTTTCCAAAACTTTTATAGCATCTTCCTCAATATTGTCGAATCTTACTTTCTTAATCATGTTTTTATCTAACGTGCCATCGAAGCTTTGATTGTATACTGAGGTCACAATTTTACTTTGAGTAAATAAGGGTTCGTTTTTATAAAACTCTTTAAGATAAAGCGGTAGTAATGATGCCATCCATCCATTGACATGAATTATATCTGGAGACCAGTTTAATTTTTTAACAGTTTCTATAACGCCTTTCGCAAAAAATATAGCGCGCTCATCATTATCTTTAAAGAGCTTTCCATCTTCATCCGTTAAAGTTGCTTTTCTTTTGAAGTATTCTTCATTATCAATAAAATATACTTGAATACGTTCTTTTGGAATAGAGGCTACTTTAATAATCAAAGGCATGTCCAAATCATTGATTACTAAATTTATTCCAGATAATCGTATCACCTCATGTAATTGATGCCTTCTCTCATTAATATTTCCATATCTAGGCATGAATATACGTATTTGCCCTCCCTGTTTGTTCACCATTTTCGGAGCTTCAAATGACATTGAAGAAATCTCAGTTTCTGGTAAATATGGTACAACTTCTGATGACACATACAATATTCTCTTATCTTTCATAAACCTGATTGTTTTTAAAATTATGAATAAAAAACATGCAAAATTACAAAATTTTATGCAGATTGCCAGTAAAATATTAAGTTTGCATGCTGTTAAATTTTTGTTATAGCATGAATATATTTCACTTTAAGAAAGACTTACAAGAGTCAATAAACGCGTTGAAATCAAAGAAGTGTACTATTGGCTTAGTGCCAACTATGGGCGCACTGCATCAAGGACATTTATCTCTCACAAAAAAAGGGCTGGATCAAACAGACTTCGTAGTGGTGAGTATATTTGTAAATCCAACTCAATTTGATAATCCTAAAGATTTGCAAAAGTATCCTAGAACTTTGGAAAGTGATATGGATTTACTTCAGACATTATCTCATGACAAAATTATTGTGTATGCCCCATCGGTAGAGGACTTGTATGGTAATGATGTCAGTTCTACTCATTTCGATTATGATGGTTTGGAACATGAAATGGAAGGACGTTTTAGAACAGGACATTTTGATGGCGTTGGAACTATTGTGAAAAGGCTATTTGAAATTGTGAATCCAGATAATGCATATTTTGGAGAAAAGGATTTTCAGCAATTAATGATTATTAAAAAGCTAGTTGAAAAATATCATATTCCCGTAAAGGTTATTGGTTGTTCAATTCATAGGGAAAAGGATGGACTTGCAATGAGTTCGCGAAATGTAAGATTAAGCCCAGAACGTAGAGAATCAGCACCTTTTATTTATAAAACTTTAGTAGAAGCCAAGACTAGATTTAAAACACAAAGTGGCGCTAAAATTACGAAGTGGATAGCGCAACAATTTTCAAAACATGATCTTTTGGAATTAGAATATTTCATTATAGCTGATATAAAAACGCTGAAAACTGTTAAAAGAAAATCAGGTAAGAAACAATACCGAGGGTTTATAGCTGTATATGCAGATCAGATCAGATTAATAGACAATATCGCACTAAATTAATTACATTTGCCGCATGCAAATACAAGTTGTAAAATCAAAAATACACAGGGTAAAAGTTACCGGAGCTGAGCTAAATTATATAGGAAGTATAACCATTGATGAAAATTTAATGGAAGCAGCAAATATTATCCAAGGAGAAAAAGTTCAAATCGTTAATAACGATAATGGTGAACGCCTCGAAACTTATGTAATTCCAGGCCCTCGAAACAGTGGTGAAATAACATTAAATGGAGCTGCGGCAAGGAAAGTTTCAGTTGGAGATACTTTGATATTAATTACCTATGCTTTTATGTCTATAGAAGACGCAAAAACTTTTAGTCCATCGTTAGTATTTCCTGATGAAGCGACTAATCTATTAAACTAAATTTTGAACTCGACTACTAGAAAAGCACTTAAATTAGTTATTCCGCTACTATTAGCAGCTTTTTTTGGTTGGTACACGTTTTCGAAAATTCCAGTAGCTACAATTATTCCCTTTTTTAAAACTGCAAATTATTGGTGGATTGCACTTGGTGTGTTTTTTGGTTTCTTGAGTCATTTGTCTCGTGCTTATCGCTGGAAATATTTGTTGCAGCCTATGGGTTATACATTAAGATTGCCAAACAGTATTATGGCAGTATTTATCACATATTTGGCTAATTATGGTATTCCTAGATCTGGAGAAGTTCTGAGAGCCGCTGTATTGACCAATTATGAAGATGTCCCCTTTGAAAAAAGTTTTGGAACTATTGTAGCAGAGCGCATGGCCGATTTGGTAGTAATGATAGGCATTATTGGATTGACATTAATTCTAGAATTTGATTTCATTATTGAGCTCCTTGAAAAAGCATTTCAACTTAAAAAATTATTAATTGGTGGCGCAATCAGTCTTGTTATTCTTATTTCTTTATTTCTTTTTATTAGAAGTAGCCACTCTAAGTTTGCATTAAGAATCAAGACTTTTTTAAATGGCTTAATTGAAGGTGTTTTGAGTATTTTCAAAATGAAACGTAAATGGGCTTTTATTGCGCATACCTTATTTATTTGGGGAATGTATGTCCTTATGTTTTATACAACAACTTTCGCCTTACCTGAATTAAGCGGAATTACTATTGGAGCTGTTTTGATTGCTTTTATTGCTGCGAGTTTTACTATTGCTGCTACTAATGGAGGTATTTTTGTGTATCCACTAGCGGTAATGACCGCATTCGAGATTTTTGGTATACCAGAAACTCCGGGATTAGCATTTGGATGGATTATGTGGTCTTCACAAACTATTATGATTGCTATTTTTGGATTGCTATCTTTTATTTACTTACCAATTTATAATAGGATTAATCCGAAATAATACACGTTTTGTTACTATTAAAAGCGGACTATTTTATTTTGAAAGTCCACTTCGATAATATTAAATAATGAGTAGAACAGATAAAATATTTTTTTACCTTGCTATTTCAAATTATAAACTCGTCCTACATGAAGAAAATTATCGCGTTTTTGGCATTGTGTTTTGCAATTAATTCTGGTTTTGCACAAGCTTTATATGAATCAATTTATTCTGAAAAATTAGGTGAAGATCGTCAATTAAAGATTTTATTACCTAGAGGATATAGTAATGATGACGATAAAAAATATCCAATTATTCTCGTTATGGATGGAGATTATTTATTTGAAGCAGTTTCAGGAAATGTGGATTATTATTCATATTGGGAAGATATCCCAGAGGCAATTGTAGTTGGAATTAAACAAGCCGATCAACGATTTGATGATTGTTATTATTCAGAACAAAATTCTCTTCCAGTTGAAACTGGAGCAAGTTTTTATGAGTTTATAGGAATGGAACTTATACCATATCTGAACGACTCCTATAAAACTGAAGATTTTAGAGTTGCTATTGGTCATGGAGAAACAGCTAATTTTATTAATTATTTTTTATTAAAAGATGCCCCTTTATTTCAAGCTTATGTATCAATTAGTCCAGATTTAGCTCCAGATATGAATACGTATTTGAAGGAACGTTTTGAAAAATTGGAAACTAAAATATTTTATTATTTAGCAACGTCTACCGGTGATGTTAAGTCCATTCAAGATGGAACGAATGCATTAAATAATACAATTACAAGCCTTGATAATAAGAACCTATTATATAATTTTGATAATTTCGAAGACGTGTCGCATTACAAGCTTCCTGCACATGTTATTCCAAAAGCTTTAGAGAGCATCTTTTTTGTGTTTCAGCCAATTAGTAAAAAGGAATACACAGATACTATTTTAAAATTAGAAACATCACCAGTTGAGTATTTACAGGAAAAATATCAAACTATAGAAGACTTGTTTGGAATAGAAAAGCAAATCCTTATTAATGATTTTAAAGCCATTGATGCAGCTATTAAAAAGAATGAAAAATGGGAGTATTATGAAGCGCTAGGCAAAATAGCTAGGAAATCTTATCCCGACACGCTATTAGGACATTATTATTTAGGACGGTTTTATGAAGAAACTGGTGAGCCAAAAAAAGCAATGAAAACGTATAAATCAGCATATATCCTTGATGAAATTGGAGGTGTTACTAAGGATTTAGTGTTGGAATTAGCAGATCAAATTAAAGCTGATTTTGGATATTAAATGGCAAAAGTAAAAACCACTTTTTTCTGTCAAAATTGCGGCTCGCAGTACTCTAAATGGCAAGGACAATGCACCTCTTGTAAAGAATGGAATACCATCGTAGAAGAACTTATCCAGAAGCAAGAAAAAAGCGAATGGAAATCTGAATCTTCAACTACGAAACGCGTTTCAAAACCACTTAAGATTAATGATATTGATGCCTCTAAAGATGCAAGATTAGATGTTATTGATGCTGAGTTTAATCGTGTTTTAGGCGGTGGAATTGTTCCCGGTTCTCTTACCCTTTTAGGTGGCGAACCAGGTATAGGTAAAAGTACGTTACTACTTCAAATCGCATTGAAATTACCTTATAAAACCTTATATGTGTCTGGTGAAGAAAGTCAGAAGCAAATAAAAATGCGAGCGGAAAGAATTCATCCCAATAGTGAAAATTGCTATATATTAACTGAAACTAAAACGCAAAACATTTTTAAGCAAATAGAGGCTTTAGAGCCAGATATTGTTGTTATAGATTCTATACAAACGTTACATAGCGATTATATTGAGTCCTCCTCAGGGAGTATTTCTCAAATCAAAGAATGCACTGCTGAGCTTATAAAATTTGCAAAGGAAACAGCAACACCAGTTATTCTTATTGGACATATTACAAAGGATGGACATATTGCAGGGCCAAAAATCTTGGAACATATGGTAGATACGGTTTTACAATTTGAAGGCGATCGTAATCATGTGTTTAGAATTCTTCGTGCCAATAAAAACCGATTTGGTTCCACTAATGAACTTGGGATTTATGAAATGCAGGGTTCTGGATTGAGAGAGGTGTCTAATCCATCGGAATTATTAATTTCAAAAAAGGATGAAGAACTTTCTGGCAATGCTGTCGCAGCAACATTAGAAGGGATGCGACCATTAATGATTGAGGTCCAGGCGTTGGTGAGCACAGCCGTTTATGGTACACCTCAACGTTCGGCAACTGGGTTCAATGCAAAACGACTCAACATGCTTTTAGCTGTTTTAGAAAAACGAGCTGGATTCAGGTTAGGCGCTAAAGATGTTTTTTTAAACATCACAGGCGGTATAACTGTCGATGATCCAGCAATAGATTTAGCGGTTGTTGCCTCGGTACTATCGTCTAATGAAGATGAAGCCTTACCAAAAGATTATTGTTTTGCCGCTGAGGTCGGTTTGTCAGGTGAAATAAGACCTGTACAACGCGTTGAGCAACGCATTTTAGAAGCTGAAAAATTAGGATTCTCAACAATATTTGTGTCTAAACACAATAAAATTTCTTTAAAAATCACAACAATCAAAATTCAGTTAATCTCCAAAATAGAAGATCTAATTGAATTTATTTCTTAGCGACAAATGCATTTAATCGCATAAAACATGCGTTTTGTCGATTTTTTATTTATATTTGAACAATTAGCTGAATCTCATATCGGGTTGATTGTCAGGGATATTGCTTCAGAAGTATTTGAGCGATGTTTTTTTCTGTTAATCGTATTTGAGGTTCAATCATCTAATATTCAGGAATATAATCGATTATTTTATTCGTATTGTATTGTTGGAGTTAGTTTTAGAGTGATAATTAATTAGTCCCAAACTAATAAAATCCCTACTTATGAAAGCAAAACTACTTACAATAGTTTTTGCACTTGTTTTTGTAATAACAAATGCTCAAACTTTTACTACGGTTCAAGATGGTGATTGGTCAAGTAATTCTACTTGGGATGCTAATGGAAAACCTCCAACAGATTTATCTAATGATGTGGTTAATATTAATCATAGAGTAGAACTATCAAATACTTTAAAACTTCAAGGAAATTCTACACTCAATGTAAATCATATTCTTAAACTAACTTCTGGTTCGATAGAAATCGAAAATTCTAGTGATACAGTTAATATTAATTATGGATTAATTATTATTGTTAATGGAAATCTTTTAAATAAAGAAGGAACTGTTAACTTTAATTATGGTCGAATACAACTATGTAATGATGGTTATAAGGATGAAAGTAGTAGTCCACAAGGAACATTTGGTGTAGGGTCTATTTTTTCTTTAAACGGAAATATTGAAGACTCGAATTCAGGGAATTACAGTAGCTATATTGAATGGTGCACTGAAGATGGTATAGGCGTTAACTTACCAAATTCTGAAAATTGCAGTTTAGTGAAGCCATCTGGCTCGTTTTGTGACGATGAGGTAACCTATCTTACATTATTCTGTGCCTTGGGTCTTGATTCTGACAATGATGGCGTTGCCAATACCTGTGATGAGGACGATGATAATGATGGAATTCCAGATCTTGTAGAACAAAATGGGAATTCAACCAGAAATACGGATGGAGATGCTTTTGAAGATGCTATAGATATTGATTCTGATAACGATGGGATTCCCGATAATATTGAAGCGCAACTTACAATTGGTTATGTCGCTCCAACTGGAAATATAGATAAAGACTCAGGGATATTAATAGTTTATGGTTCAGGTTTAACTCCAATAGATACCGATGGAGATAGAGTTTCTGATATTATAGACCTAGACAGTGATTCAGATGGATGGCCAGATATTCAGGAAAATGGCATGGCGAATTCAGTGCTAAACACAGATTCTGATTCTGATGGTTTAGACAATGCTTTTGAAGGTGCAAACCTTAATGATTCTTACGACCCTAATGATGAAATTAATGATCCTTCAAGCTCCATTTTACCAGATACAGATGGCGACTTATACACGGGAGGAGATCTTGATTATAGAGATTTATTTAACATAAATCCACCAATTTCAGCATTGTTAGATTTTGATGGTATTGATGATTATTTATCTACACCTACTTTTATTGATGGATTGGATAAAGTAAGTATCATGGCATGGGTAAAAGCAGATACTGGAAATTCTGGTTATACAACTATAGCTGGTGAAGATGTGTCGTGTAAATTATATCTAAAAAACGGAAATGAACCTTGTTTTTCTATAAAAACAGATGGTAGTACAGCTAAAGTGGTTAGCGCCAATGCGATTAATAAAAATGAATGGCATCATATCTCTGGAACATACTCTAATGCAACTGGAAAAATGATAATATTTGTTGATGGAAAACAAGAAAACTCCCTAGATACTGGTGTTACTACCAATAAAATAAAAGTCAGTTCTGATAGTAATGGTGCTTTTGAAGTTGGAAGAAACTCGAGCAATGTTCCCGATAGAGAATATTTTGCTGGAGCCATAGATGAAGTGAGAGTCTTTGATATTGATTTAACGAATGATCAAATTCAACGCATGGTGTATCAGGAAATTGAAAACTACTCTGGAAATGTGAGAGGGACCATAATAGGAAAAGACATTGTAGATATCTCAACTGATGCCACCATTTCATGGACTAATTTAATTGCTTATTTTCCAATGAGTGATATTAAAAATCGTACTACTGATGATTATTCTTCCAATAGTAATACTTTAAGATTAAATAATATTACAACCGTTCAAGAGCAAACAGCTCCAATGCCTTATCGCGCTACGAGCAACGGAAATTGGTCTACAGAAGGCACTTGGTTATACGGTTCTGTTTGGGATATAGAAGATGTGAATTATAATAAGGATTGGAGTATTGTAAAAATTGAAAGTAATGTCTCAACGTCTAGTTCACATAAAAATTTAGGTTTAATTGTAGACAGCAACAAGTCGTTTACCGTTAATGGAGATCAACAGATTAATAATAGTTGGTATTTAGAATTAAATGGGACGCTAGATCTAAAAAATGATTCTCAATTAATTCAACAAGAGCACAGTGATTTAGTAACTAGTGTGAGTGGTAAAATTTTAAGACGTCAAGAAGGAAATACGAGCGTATATTGGTACAACTATTGGTCGTCACCTGTTGGTGTTCAGGGGGTAACAGCGCTGTCAGATAATAATGCTTCGGCAAATAATGCAAATAATTCTGACTTCACTTTAAATACCCTAAAAGAAGGCAATGAAAACAGTGTAGAGTTTACCGCATTACATAATGAAGCTGGTAAAATCAGTACACGATGGTTGTATACATATAAAAATGGATTGAATTACTATCAGTGGGCATCATTGGCTCCAACAACTGCTATAGAGCCAGGAGTAGGCTATACTCAGAAAGGAACTGGTAATACAGGTTCTGAACAGCAGTATATTTTTGAAGGCAAACCAAATAATGGAACTATTGTAATCTCCGCAAACGATTTAGGTGGCCCTGGATCAGTACCTTCAGTTTCAAAAACAGATTACTTGTTAGGAAACCCATATCCATCAGCCTTAGATATTCATCAATTTATAGATGATAATGAAGGCGTTATTGATGGGGTTTTACAATTATGGCAACAATGGAGTGGAACGTCTCATAACCTCGATGAATATGATGGAGGCTATGCTACCGTAAATAAATTAGGATCCATAAGAGCCTATCAGTTTGTCGGACTTGAAGGGGCTACTAATGGGAGTCAAGATGGCACAGTGAAGCCTTCTAAATACCTTCCGGTAGGTCAAGGGTTTGTTACAGAAATTGTTACTAGTGGTGACATTGTGTTTAATAATGGACAACGTGTGTTTATAAAGGAATCTGATGCCGATGGAACGTATGAAAATGGATCTTCATTTTTCAGAATGAACCAAACAAGCCAAGATGATACCACAGTTAATTCAGTAGCTATTATGCAAAAAATCCGAATAGAATTTAATGCAGTAACGGGTCCAGAGACACGTAGAGAGTTGTTACTAGGATTTAGTGACTATACTTTAGATGTCTATGATTACGGATATGACGCAAAAAACACGGATGCCCTGGCAAACGATCTAAATCTTCTACTCGATGATCAACCTATGCTTATGCAGGCTTACGGATCCATAACAACAGACAAAGTTATTCCTTTGAGTTTAACTACTTCAGGAGACTTTTCTTATGAAATAAAAATCACAGAATTAGAACATATAGCAGATGATCAGGAGATTTATTTAAAAGACAATCTTACAGGTGTTTATTTTGATTTAAGAACTGATCAAGCTTATAGCTTTACATCACAGACTGGAGTTTTCAATACACGATTTGAAATCGTTTTTCAATCTGATGAAAGTTTAAGCACGACAGATTCTGATTATGTTTTTAATTTAATCTATTTTAACAATACGTCTAACACCTTATTTGTTAAAAATTTAAATACATCAGTAGATCGTCTAATGTTAATCAATATGTTAGGGCAAACAGTACAAGAATTTAATGAAATTTCTGCAGATGTTTTACATAATGGAATGCCAATTTCAAATTTAAGTACTGGGACCTATATTGCTTATTTTAAAATGGGATCTGTAACCAAAACGAAAAAAATCCTAGTTGATTAAAATTCGAATTAAAAATATTAACAGCCAAAACATATAGTTTTGGCTTTTTTTTTGAATTAAAAATTAACCATTTAAGGATAAATCCTTAATTTCGCAATCTGATTAGAATTGATAGATAATGAACACGAAATTTCCTGAATATAAAGGACTTGACTTACCAAAAGTAGCTAGTGATATACTCGATTATTGGCAAGAGAATAATATCTTCGAAAAGAGTGTTTCAACTCGTGAAGGGAATGAACCATTTGTGTTTTTTGAAGGGCCACCTTCGGCCAATGGGCTCCCAGGAGTTCACCATGTTTTAGCGCGAGCTATTAAGGATATTTTTCCTCGCTATAAAACCATGAAAGGATTTCAGGTGAAACGTAAAGCAGGTTGGGATACGCATGGTTTGCCTATTGAACTTGGTGTGGAAAAAGAACTTGGAATTACAAAAGAAGATATTGGTAAAACGATTTCAGTAGAGGATTATAATGCGGCTTGTCGAAAAGCGGTTATGCGCTATACCGATGTTTGGAATAACTTGACGCAGCAAATGGGTTATTGGGTTAATATGGATGATCCATATGTGACCTATGATTCAAAATATATGGAAAGTGTATGGTGGCTATTAAAACAAATCTATACTAAAAGTTTATTATATAAAGGATATTCAATTCAGCCGTATTCGCCAAAAGCGGGTACCGGATTAAGTTCACATGAATTAAATCAGCCAGGAACCTATCAAGATGTTACGGATACGACTGTTGTTGCTCAGTTTAAAGCTAACGAAAATAGCCTTCCAGACTTTTTGAAAAATGAAGGCACTATCTTTTTTTTAGCGTGGACGACTACACCTTGGACTTTACCAAGTAATACGGCGTTAACCGTCGGACCAAAAATTGATTACGTTTTAGTAGAAACCTATAATCAATATACATTCCAGCCAATGAATGTGATATTGGCAAAGAAATTAGTGAATTATCAATTCGCCGGAAAATTTAATCAAGTAGAGGAGAAATCAGAATTATTAGCTTATAATTCAGGTGATAAAAAAATCCCATTTTACGTAGTTAAAGAATTCAAAGGGAAAGATTTAGTTGGAATCACTTATGAACAATTATTACCATATGCGTTACCAAACGACAATCCTCAGGATGCTTTCCGCGTCATTGCTGGAGATTTTGTAACTACCGAAGATGGTACTGGTATTGTTCATACGGCGCCAACATTTGGTCAAGATGATGCAATGGTTGCAAAGCAAGCAAAGCCTGAAGTACCACCATTATTAGTAAAAGATGACGAAGGTAATTTGGTGCCATTGGTGGATTTACAAGGTCGATTTAGACCGGAGATGGGTGAATATTCAGGCAAATATGTTAAGAACGAATATTACAATGATGGTGAAGCACCAGAACGTTCAGTGGATGTGGAGATTGCCATTAAATTAAAAGAAGAAAATAAAGCCTTTAAGGTTGAAAAATATAAACATAGCTATCCTAATTGTTGGAGAACAGATAAACCAATCTTGTATTATCCCTTAGATTCTTGGTTTATTAAAGTCACCGATGTAAAGGATAGAATGTTCGATTTAAACGAAACAATTAACTGGAAACCAAAAGCTACAGGAACTGGACGTTTTGGAAATTGGTTAGCAAATGCTAACGATTGGAATTTATCGCGCTCTCGTTATTGGGGAATACCATTGCCTATTTGGAGAACCGAAGATGGTACGGAAGAGCTGTGTGTTGGTTCTGTTGAAGAATTGAAGTCTGAAATGGCGAAGGCAGTTTCAGCAGGTGTGCTTTCAAAAGACATTTTTGAGGATTTTGAAGTAGGAAACAATTCTGATGAGAATTATTCAAAAATAGATTTACACAAAAATATAGTTGATGAAATTGTGCTAGTGTCCAAAAGTGGACAGCCAATGAAACGCGAAAGTGATCTTATTGATGTATGGTTCGATTCGGGATCAATGCCCTATGCACAATGGCATTATCCATTTGAAAACAAAGAATTGATCGATGATAATAAATCGTTCCCTGCCGATTTTATTGCTGAAGGTGTCGATCAAACTCGAGGTTGGTTTTATACGCTTCATGCTATTGGGACTATGGTTTTCGATTCAGTAGCCTATAAGAATGTGGTGTCAAATGGATTGGTTTTAGATAAGAAGGGACAGAAAATGTCGAAGCGATTAGGGAATGCTACAGATCCATTCGAAACGTTGGATACCTATGGCGCAGATGCTACACGTTGGTATATGATTGCGAATGCGAACCCATGGGATAATTTAAAATTCGATTTAGACGGAATTGAAGAGGTGAAACGTAAGTTCTTCGGAACACTGTATAATACATATTCGTTCTTTACATTATATACAAATCTTGATAAATTTAAATATACTGAAGCTGATATTGCTTTGGAAGAACGACCAGAGATTGATCGTTGGATTTTATCTGAATTGCATACGTTAATTCAAAAAGTTGATGAATTTTATGCCGAATATGAACCAACGAGAGCTGCTAGAGCAATTTCAAATTTCACTCAAGATTATTTGAGTAACTGGTATGTGCGTTTAAGTAGAAGACGTTTCTGGAAAGGCGATTACCAACAAGATAAAATTTCAGCATACCAAACACTGTATACGTGTATGGTTACTATTGCGAAGTTAGGAGCGCCAATTGCACCATTCTTTATGGATAAATTGTATTTAGATTTGAATTCTGTCACAGGTAAAGAATCTTTTGAGAGTGTTCATCTCGCTGATTTCCCACTATATGATGTAACATTTGTAGACAAGAGTTTGGAACGTAAAATGGAAAGCGCTCAAACAATATCTTCTTTAGTTTTGTCGTTACGTGCTAAAGAGAAGATTAAAGTACGTCAACCGTTGCAAAAGATCATGATTCCTATTGATAGCGAGATACAAAAGCAAGAAATTTTAGCGGTTGCAGATTTAATTAAATCGGAAGTGAATGTTAAAGATGTTGAGGTTTTAGAAGATGCATCTGATATATTAGTAAAGCAGATAAAACCTAATTTTAAAGTTTTAGGACCTCGTTTTGGTCAAGATATGAGAGCTGTTGCACAAGCAATTAACGGCTTTGATGCAGATGACATTAAAAAAATCGAACAAATAGGTGTTTTGGATGTTGAAATTAATGGAAAAAGTATTACTTTAGAACGTTCAGATGTAGAAATAACTTCTCAAGATATTGAAGGATGGCTAGTGGCGAGTTCAGGAGCGCTAACAGTAGCTTTAGATGTAACTTTAACTGATGAACTTAAGAAGGAAGGCGTTGCGAGAGAATTGGTAAACCGTATCCAAAATTTAAGAAAGGATTCTGGTTTTGAACTCACCGATAGAATTGTAGTGCAATTTCAAAAAGACGAACAAATTATTAATGCAATAAGCAAAAATTTAGAATATATTAAAACTGAGACTCTTACTGAGGAGTTGGAGATTTTAGATAAAGTAAATAATGGTATAGAAATCGCTTTTGATGATGTAAATACCAAGTTGTTTATTCAAAAAGTTTAAAACATGAATATAGATTCAAATAACAGATATTCCGACAAAGAATTGGCCGAATTTAAAGTGCTTATACTAGATAAAATAGAAAAAGCTGATCACGATTTAGAGTTGATTAAAAGTGCCTATATGAACGATCATAATAACGGTACGGATGATACTTCACCCACGTTTAAGGCTTTTGAAGAAGGTAGTGAAACAATGAGCAAAGAGGCAAACTCACAATTGGCCATTCGTCAAGAAAAGTTTATTCGTGATTTAAGAAACGCTTTAATTAGGATTGAAAACAAATCTTATGGTGTTTGTAGAGTTACTGGGAAGCTTATTAACAATGAGCGTTTAAAATTAGTCCCTCATGCTACCCTTAGTATTGAGGCGAAAAATATGCAATAATAGAAATACAGTTATATTTTTGAAACGTCCTGATTTTTCAGGACGTTTTTATTTTATATTGGAATGCATTCCAAATAAATAATTATTTTTGACCAGAGAAATAAAGTTATGTCGTTAAAAAAGGCGGTTATATTTATCATAGTAATTTTACTCATTGATCAATTGAGTAAAATTTATATTAAAACCCACTTTGTATTAGGAGAGCGTTTTGTCGTTTTTGATTGGTTTCAAATAGCTTTTGTTGAAAATGATGGCATGGCTTGGGGAACAAAACTTAGCGATTTTGCTTCTTTTATTTCTGACCGAACGGCCAAATTATGCCTTACATTATTTCGGGTAGTTGCCGTTTTTGGAATAGGGTATTGGTTAGTAACTGCAATAAAAAAACAGAGGACCAAAACTTTAGTATTTGCAATTGCCTTAATCTTGTCAGGAGCATTAGGAAATATTGTGGATTCGGTATTTTATGGCGTATTGTTTAGTGACAGTTATGGAGAGGTTGCAACATTTTTACCTTCTGATGGAGGCTACGCAAGTGTATTTCATGGCAATGTTGTGGATATGCTTCATTTTCCAATGTTTAGTGGACATTATCCAGACTGGTTCCCTTTTGTTGGAGGACAAATCTTCTCGTTTTTTGATCCTGTTTTTAATATAGCAGATATGGCAATTAGTACTGGCATTGGAATTTTAATTTTCTTTAATAAAAGAGCTTTTAAAGATGATAGATTGATGGTCCCAAAAGAAGAAAGTCAACCATTAAATGAATAATTTCGATTGGGAGTTATACAATAATCTAATTTAACATCACTTTCAATAATACCAGATATTTCATTTTCAGCTTCAAAAAAACTCAATCCAATTTTTAGAGTTTTGGGATTGCATTCACTTAAAAATCTATCATAAAATCCTTTGCCATAACCCACGCGATGCCCTTGTTTATCAAAAGCTAATAAAGGAACGAAAACAACCTCGATAGTCTCTGGAGCGATAGCGATACCATCAATTGGTTCTGGTATATTATAACTATTCTTTTTTATTGAAGTGTTATCAGTTAGTAAAAAGTGATTCATTTTACCAGATCTAAAATCACTTTTTGAAATCAAAACATGCTTGTCCTTTCCTGATAAAATGTTTAAAATATAATCTGTATTAACTTCATTTAGCTCGATAATGCTTAAAAAAAGATGATAATAGGAGTCGTTCCAAATGTCGAGTTTTAATACTTGATTAGCAATTTGAAGACTTAAATCATCAAGTTTTGTTTGATTCAAGCTGTCACGCAATACTTTATATTTTTTTCTAAGCTCCGCTTTATTCATGATTCGTAGTGTATAGTAATATGGAAAATAGCATCTCCTTGATAAATGATAGGCGATTCGTTTATATTAAAAATAAAACCATCATTTGGAGCTTTAACAAAATGATTAAAACTTCCATATGGATCTGTTATATGACCAATAACATCATCTTTTTCCACGAATGAATTGATAGAAACAGAAGCTTTAAACATCCCAGAATGCTTGGCTCTAATCCATTTGCTTTCCGATATGAATACGCCCTTTTTTTTTGGTTTAGATACTTTAAAATCTTTGCCTAACATTTCCAAATGATTCAAGACGCGTTTAGCACCATTAACACCAGTGTTAGTAATTGTTTTGTCGATATTAATAGATTTACCGCCTTCAAATAGAAGTATAGGGATTCCTAGTTTGTAACATGTGTTTCTAAAGGATTTTTTTAAGTTTTTTGAGTAAAGAACAAATGGAGATCCAAAAACTTGAGCGAGCTCTTCGAGTATAATCTCACCTTTAATGATTCTAATTTGTGAGGCATTAAAACGGTTCGCCCCTCCAGTATGGAAATCTATAATTAAATCTGCATGAGGCACAATTTCTTTAACTAATTTATGAGCTACTCTACTTGCTAATGAACCCGATTTACTGCCTGGGAACACCCTATTTAAATCTCGTCCGTCAGGAAATTCTCTATCCATATGAATAAAACCAAATACATTGATTACAGGTATGCAAATAATAGTTCCCCGTTTTGGTTTGTTGATGCCTTTTGCAATAATTTGACGTACAATTTCAACACCATTTATTTCGTCACCATGAATTCCGGCAGTAATTAAGACAGTTGGACCAGGCAGTTTTGAGCGTTCAATAATTACAGGGACGTCAATAGTATTCCGGGTGTGTAATTTGGCTACATTAAAACTAACTGTTTTGCTTTCGCCTAATGCCACATTTATACCCAATATATGTAAAACTTCCTTTTCACTCATTTACTTGTGATTTCTTTCTATAAAAGTAATTATTGCCTTTGCTATATTATTTTCGGAAGCACTTTCTATACCCTCGAGCCCAGGAGTAGAATTGACTTCCATCAATAAAGGGCCTCGATCAGATTGCAACATGTCAACTCCACAAACAGGAAGTTTTAGAACACGCGCAGCTTTCATAGCTAATTTTAATTCTGATTCATCTAATTTAATGATGTTTGCACTACCACCTCTATGTAGGTTTGATCGAAATTCTCCTTCTCGACCTTGTCGCTTTATTGCGCCAACAACCTGACCGTCAACTATTAATGCGCGAATATCAGAACCCTTGGCTTCTTTAATATATTCTTGTACTATAACTCTAGCTTGTAAACCATTAAAGGCTTCTAATACAGATTCAGCTGCATTTTTAGTTTCGGCTAAAACAACCCCAAGTCCCTGCGTACCTTCCAGAAGTTTAATAACAACAGGCGTACCTCCAACATGTTCAATAACTTCTACCACATCACGAGAATAATTTGTAAATACAGTTTTCGGCATTCCAATTCCTGCTTTAGAGAGCCTTTGAAAGCTTCTTAATTTATCTCGCGATCTTATGATGGCATCAGAAGTTACGGTTGTGAATACATTCATCATTTCAAATTGACGCACTACAGCACACCCAAAGAAAGTTACAGAAGCCCCAATTCTAGGAATAATGGCATCTACATAGTCTAAATAGCGATCTTCATAATAGATTGTTGGTTTTTCTTTTTCAATGATTAAATCACATTTAAGTGGGTCAATAACTTCAACACGATGGTTTCGCTTTTTGCCTTCTTGAATTAATCGCCTCGTGGAATAAAGATATGCGTTGCGTGAAAGAATTACTATGTTCATTAAAAAGAAAAGAATGTTTACTGCAATATACTTAAAAAAGGGAAAGGAATTTTTCCATATTACGATTTAATCCTACCTTTGAGTTGATGCATAATCCTACACTAGAAATACAACTAAAAACCATACCACATCAACCAGGAGTCTATCAATATTTTGATTCTGAAGATAAGATATTATATGTAGGGAAAGCTAAAGATTTAAAAAAACGAGTCAGTTCCTATTTTACTAAAAACCATGAGAATGGTAAGACGCGAGTACTAGTCAAAAAAATTGCTAGTATTAAACACATTGTTGTAGAGACTGAAACTGATGCATTACTTCTAGAAAATAATCTTATTAAAAAGTACCAACCTCGCTATAATGTGTTGCTTAAAGATGATAAATCTTATCCATGGATTTGTATTAAAAAGGAACGTTTCCCAAGAGTATTTACAACACGTAGAGTTTATAAAGATGGTTCAGAATATTTCGGTCCTTATACAAGTATGAAAACAGTATCTACACTTTTGGATTTGATTAAAGGGCTGTTTTTATTAAGGACTTGTAATTATGATTTGTCTCAAGATAAAATTGATGCTGGAAAATATAAAGTATGTTTAGAATATCATTTAGGAAATTGTAAAGGACCATGCGAAGGTTATGAAACCATTGAAACCTATGATGAAAATATCAAAGCAATCAGAGAAATTCTGAAAGGGAATTTTAAAGACTCATTATCACAATTTAAAACCCAAATGAAATTTCTTGCTCAAAACATGCAATTTGAAGAGGCTCAAAAAATTAAAGAAAAGATAGAAGTATTAGAGAATTATCAAGCAAAGTCTACTATTGTAAACCCTAAAATAAGTAATGTAGATGTGTTCTCTATAGTGAGTGACGAGAGTTATGGCTATGTAAATTTTTTACAATTGTCTTATGGTTCAATTATACGATCACACACATTGGAAATAAAAAAGAAGTTGGATGAATCTGATCTAGATCTATTGGAATTGGCAATCACAGAAATCAGACAACGTTTCAATTCGAACTCAAAAGAAATCTATGTGCCTTTTAAAACCAATTTAGGGGAAGAACTAAAAGTAACAGTTCCAAAATTAGGAGATAAAAAACGAATTCTTGATTTATCTATTCGTAATGCGAAATATTACAGAATGGAACGTTTTAAACAAGTTAAAATCATTGATCCAGACCGTCATGCCAAAAGAATCATGGCTCAAATGAAGGCCGATTTGAGATTAAAAATAGAACCTAGACATATTGAGTGTTTTGACAATTCTAACATTCAAGGTACGAATCCAGTAGCGGCATGTGTCGTGTTTAGAGATGGAAAGCCAAGTAAGAGAGATTATCGTCATTTTAATATTAAAACAGTAGAAGGTCCAGACGATTTTGCATCCATGGAAGAGGTCGTTTATAGACGCTACAAGCGTTTACTAGATGAAGGTCAACCATTGCCACAACTTATAATAATTGATGGAGGTAAGGGACAATTATCTTCGACTATGAAAAGTATTGATGTGCTTAATTTAAGATCAAAAATTTCAGTCATCGGAATTGCCAAACGTTTAGAAGAATTATTTTATCCAGATGATCCAATTCCTTTATATTTAGATAAAAAAAGTGAAACCTTGAAAATAATTCAACAATTGCGTAATGAAGCACATCGTTTTGGAATTGAACACCATAGAAATCGACGAAGTAAATCTGCTTTAACAACCGCATTAGAAACCATTCCTGGAATTGGCGAGCAAACTGTAGTAACTTTAATGAAACAATTTAAGTCGGTAAAGCGCATATCTGAGGCTAAGCATGAAGATCTAGTTGCAGTTATTGGAATGTCTAAAGCAAAAAAAATAGTTGATTTTTTTAAAAATAAATGAAACAATATTACACCATAATCATCTTTTCAATTCTGTTTGGATTACAAATTCAAGCACAGCATACTACACCTAAAAATCAAAAAATCGGTTTGGTATTAAGTGGTGGAGGCGCTAAAGGATTTGCACATATTGGAGCTCTGAAAGTAATTGATAGTTTAAATATCAAAATAGACTATATAGCAGGAACTAGCATGGGAGCCATAGTGGGCTCATTATATGCTTCTGGTTATTCGGGCAAGCAACTTGATTCTATTTTCAGAGGATTGGATTTTAGTGATGTTATCAGTGATAATTTACCCCGAGGGGCCAAAACATTTTATGAACGAGAAAATTCCGAAAAATATGCGGTCACACTACCTTTCGATAAATTTAAAATAAAGTTGCCTTCCGCGTTATCAAGAGGTCAAAATGTTTTTAATTTATTATCAAAACTCACGTTGCATGTAAGTGAGATTGAAAATTTTGAAAACTTGCCCATCCCATTTTTCTGTATTGCTACCAATATTGAAACTGGAGAGCCTGTTATTTTAGATAGCGGGATTTTAGCACAAGCTTTATCGGCAAGTGGTGCTTTTCCATCTTTGTTTCAACCTGTAACTATTAAAGATAAACTTCTTATAGACGGAGGTGTAGTCAATAATTATCCTATTGATGAACTTAAGGCAAAAGGCATGGATCTCATTATCGGTGTGGATGTTCAGGATGGATTAGCAGCCCGAGATCAATTAAAATCTGCACCAGATGTTCTACTTCAAATTAATAATTACAGAACTATTTATGATATGAAGATAAAATCTAAAAAAACAGATATTTATATAAAACCAGATATCACTGATTATTCTGTCGTGTCCTTTGATCAAGGAAATAAAATTATTACAAGTGGCGAAGAAGCCGCACGTCTAAAGATTTCTGAACTTCAAATGTTAGAAAACAGTAAAGTCGAAACCGAAGAAAAGACTGTCAAAATTCATGCTCAAGACAGTATCATTATTAATAATATAAAAGTGAATGGTAATAAAAGATATTCCTATTCTTACGTTTTAGGAAAGCTTAGATTGAAACGTAATGCAAAAGTGAGTTATGAAGATTTTAATAGTGGAATTAATAACCTTGTTGCCACCAATAATTTTGATATGTTTCAATATGAATTCAGGAAATCAAAAAATAAGAGTGGGTATGATTTAGTTTCTCAATTGACAGAAAATGAAATTACTACATTTTTAAGACTTGGAATTCATTATGATGACCTCTATAAAAGTGCCGCGCTAATTAATTTTACAAAAAAAAGATTATTTTTTAGAAATGATGTTGCTTCATTGGATATCATTTTAGGTGATAATGTAAGGTATAACTTTGAATACTTTATTGATAAAGGTTTTTATTGGAGTATAGGTGTCAAATCGAGATTCAATCAATTCCATAAAAATATAAATGCAGAGTTGCTATTGGATCAAAACCAACAGAATATCGAGGGTTTGAATAAAATTGATGCTGAATTGCAGGATCAAACCAACACGTTTTATTTGCAAACTCTATTTGGAAAAGATGTGGCCTTAAGAATGGGTGCAGAACATAAGCGACTTAAAATCAAATCGGAGACTGTATCTGTGAATGATTTAAATGAAGATTTTTTATTCGAAAACACAGATTATTTTAGCACATTTGGAACACTGAAGTTAGATACCTATAGCAATAAATATTATCCAAAAAGAGGGATTTATTTTAATGGAGAATTTCATTTGTATTTGCACGCTTCAAAATTCAATAAGGAGTTTGCAGAATTTTCATTGGCCAAAGCAGATATTGGTTATGCATTTAGCTTGTCAGATAAATTTGCCGTGAATCTAACATCACATGGCGGTTTTAAAATAGGAGACAATTCCACAAATTCATTAAACTTTGCACTCGGAGGTTATGGAAATAATTTTATAAATAATTTTGTTTCATTTTATGGTTACGAAAATTTGGCACTAACAGGAGACAGTTTTGTGAAAGGAGGAATTGCTTTATATTATGAAATTTTCAAGAAACATCATATTAGACTAGCTGCTAATTATGCAAATATTGAGGATGATATTTTTGAATCAGGCGAATGGATTACTTCGCCTGATTATAGTGGATATGCATTAGGCTACGGATTTGAAACATTTTTAGGACCTTTAGAAATAAATTATTCCTACTCTCCCGAAACTAATAATGGGCTATGGTATTTTAATGTAGGTTTCTGGTTCTAAAAAAAATCACGATATTTGTAGAAGATGAAACCATTCTGGGAAGACTTATTATTACTACTTCAATTTCTTATTAAAAGAAACCCTGAATAAACGCGCATTATTGTATCTTTATGTGTCATTTAAAGTTTCGAGAATAGGCTTCTTTGAACTTTTAATTATTAACTTATAACTTCACAAAAATGCCATTTTATCATAAATTAGGAAATATACCTTCTAAACGACATGTACAGTTTAGAAAACCCGATGGAAGTTTGTACTACGAACAACTATTTGGAACCATTGGTTTTGACGGTATGTCTACAAATTCATATCACGAACAAAGACCTACACAGGTCAAAGAAATAAAAGGTCAATATAGCATAGCGCCTAAAATTGCCAATGCAAATAATATTAAATCATATCGACTCAAAGGATTTCAGGTACCTCCTGAAAATGATTATTTAGAAAGCAGGAAAGTTGTTTTGACGAATAGTGATTGTAATATTATTCTATCTGCACCAAAACATTCGACTAAAGATTATTTTTATAAAAATGCCGATGCCGATGAATTAATTTTTATTCATAAAGGAACAGGTAAGCTGAGAACAATGCTTGGTAACCTCGATTTTAAATATGGAGATTACTTGCTCGTTCCTAGAGGGATTATTTATAAATTGGATTTTGATACGGAAGACAACCGATTATTTATTGTCGAATCGTATCGGCCAATTTATACGCCGAAACGATATAGAAATTGGTTTGGACAATTATTAGAACATTCACCATTTTGCGAGCGAGATATCCGTCAACCTCAAGAATTAGAAACATACAATGAGTCTGGTGATTTTCTTATTAAAGTAAAAAAGCAAGATGAGATTTTTGATATGGTTTATGCGTCTCATCCTTTTGATGTAGTTGGTTACGACGGGTATAATTACCCATATGCATTCTCAATTCATGATTTCGAACCAATTACTGGACGTGTACATCAGCCACCTCCAGTGCATCAGACGTTCGAAACGGATGCTTTTGTTATCTGTAGTTTTGTACCGAGATTATACGATTATCATCCCGATGCTATTCCCGCACCATACAATCATAGTAATATCGATAGTGATGAGGTGCTGTATTATGTGGATGGTGATTTTATGAGCCGAAATGATATTGATGCTGGTCATATTTCGTTGCATCCAACCGGGATACCTCACGGTCCACATCCTGGAGCAGCAGAACGAAGTATTGGGAAAGTAAAGACAGATGAACTAGCCGTTATGGTAGATACTTTTAAGCCCCTAAAAGTTACAGAAGAAGCATTAAAAATTGCTGATGAAGACTATTACAAATCTTGGTTAGAATAATTAAAATTAGTAGCTATTTCCTGCTTTTGGCAGTCGCTATTTAAACGGTCACATCGAGCGGAGTCGAGATGAAGTTTAAATGAGCTTCAACAAATGCCACAATTACGAAGTACTCACTGAGTACAAATAGAAATAAAAGTGAAATGAAGTAATCAGGGCTAAAAACAAATATTATGGGTAAAGAAGTAAAAAGTGTAAACTACGGTTTAGAAAAAATATTCGAAGGAGCGCAAGATTTTCTGCCCCTTCTTGGAACAGATTATGTAGAATTCTATGTAGGTAATGCAAAACAAGCGGCTCACTTTTATAAAACGGCTTTCGGTTTTCAATCATATGCCTATAAAGGCTTAGAGACGGGATCGAGAGATGAAGTGAGTTATGTATTGAAACAAGATAAAATACGATTAGTGTTAACGACGCCTTTAAATAGTAAATCACTGTTAAATGATCATATTGTAAAACATGGCGATGGCGTGAAAGTTATTGCATTATGGGTAGATGATGCGCGTAAATCATATGAAGAAACAACTTCAAGAGGCGCAAAATCATATATGGAGCCTACTGTAGAAACTGATGAATTTGGTGAGGTCATTCGTGCTGGTATCTATACCTATGGAGAAACAGTACACATGTTCGTTGAACGTAAAAATTACAATGGTGCATTTATGCCTGGCTTTGTAGAATGGAAATCAGATTATAACCCTACTCCTGTTGGATTGAAATATATTGATCATATGGTTGGTAATGTTGGCTGGGGACAAATGAATACTTGGGTGAAATGGTATGAAGATGTTATGGGATTTGTTAATTTCTTATCATTTGATGACAAACAAATTCATACAGAATATTCAGCTTTAATGAGTAAAGTAATGAGTAATGGAAATGGTAGAATTAAGTTTCCTATTAACGAACCAGCGAAAGCCGCTAAAAAATCACAAATAGAAGAATATTTAGATTTTTATGAAGATTCTGGGGTTCAGCATATAGCAGTAGCAACAGATGATATTATTGAAACTGTTTCACAACTTAAAGCGAGAGGGATTGAGTTTCTACCGCCACCACCGCAGGCATATTATGATGACATTCCTAATCGATTAGGAGAACATCGAGATATGATGAAAGAAGATATTGGAGAGCTTCAAAAATTATCTATAATGATAGATGCCGATGAAGAAGGCTATTTATTACAGATATTTACCAAGCCCCTTGAAGATCGGCCAACGTTGTTTTTTGAAATCATTCAGCGTATGGGAGCGAGAGGTTTTGGAGCAGGGAATTTTAAGGCCTTATTTGAATCTATTGAAAGAGAACAAGAAAAAAGAGGTACATTATAATACCTATGTATTGAAATAATTACCAAAAAAAACTCCATCAAAGTTAGATGGAGTTTTTTTGTTTTGATATTTTTGGAATAGTAATTGCAAATTAGTTAAACAAACAATAAAATGTACATTTAAAAGTTACATTTGCAATGCTTATTGATTATGAAAAAAACAGTACTAATAATAATTGCACTTTTGTGTATTCAAGTCGCATTTACTCAAGAGAAATCAGCTTTTCAAGATGGAGAATGGTTTAAATTTAAAATGAGTTATAGCGGCTTTTTGAAAGCGGGGAATGCAACATTATCTGTTAAAGAAACAGCATTAGATGGAAAGCAAGTGTATCATGTTGTTGGCAAGGGTTGGACCACTGGAGCTATTAAGTGGTTTTTTAAGGTGAAAGATAGGTATGAAAGCTATTTTGATAAAACAACTGGAATGCCATATAGGTTTATCAGAAAAATTGATGAGGGTGGACATACAAAAGATATAGAAATTGCGTTTGATCATACAAATAAGGAAGCTTTAATAGAAAATAAAAAGAAGAAAACTCAGAAAGTAGTCGCAACTGAACAAGATGTGCAAGATATGGTATCTGCATTTTATTATCTTCGTAACAACTATGATACTGACGAAATAAAAGTAAACGATGTAGTGTCTCTTAATATGTTCTTTGATGCCGAGAATTATATTTTCAAACTTAAATTTTTAGGAAGAGAAACCATTGAGACTAAATTCGGAAAAGTTAAGACGCTTAAATTTAGACCTTATGTTATGGCAGGTCGTGTTTTTAAAGAACAAGAAAGTTTAACGTTATGGGTAAGTGCGGATGATAATAAAATTCCACTTAAAATTAAGGCAGATTTAGCTGTTGGCTCATTACGTGCAGATCTTGTTGCGTTTAAAGGCTTAAAACATTCGTTTGAGATACAATTTGAATAATATAACTATGTCCAACCAAGAAAATTTTGACCCAATTCTAAAAGAACTTCAGCAGAAGTATAAAGCAATAGACCAAGACACGCATACACATTTAGAAGGTTTGCTTTACAGTAAACCCATTACGTATTGGGACTATATTCAAACAGATGCCTTATTGAATCTTCAAATTCAACGCACAACTTTACCTGATGAAATGGTATTTATAGCCTATCATCAAATTAATGAGTTGATTTTTAAAATGATTCTATGGGAAATTCAACAAGTGGCTGAAAATGAAAAATTAGATGCTGTCTATTTTGAAAATAAATTAATGCGAATCAGTCGTTATTTTGATATGCTCACAACATCTTTCGATATTATGAGAGAAGGTATGGCTGTGGAGCAATACATGAAGTTCAGACATACACTAACACCTGCTAGTGGATTTCAAAGCGCACAATATAGAATGATTGAATTTGCATCAACAGAACTTATTAATTTAATCGATTTTCGATTTAGAGCTACTATAGATCGAGACACACCTTTTGAGCATGCCTTTGAACATTTATATTGGCAGGCTGCAGGTAAGGATTATAATACAGGGAAGAAATCAACCCTTTTAGTGAATTTTGAAAAACGTTATAAAGGAGACTTCATTAGGTTTATGCAAACCTATAATACTAAAAATTTGTGGTCCCGTTTTAAAGAATTACCAGCGGAAGATCAAAAAGACGAAAATTTAATCAAAGCAATGAGACATTACGATTATACGGTAAATATAACTTGGGTTATGGCGCACTATAATGCAGCAAGACACTATATAGAAAGTGGTACAGGTGATGGTGAAGCAACCGGAGGTAGCGATTGGAAAAAATACATGCATCCTAAATACCAACGCCGAATTTTCTTCCCAGAACTTTGGTCTAAAGAAGAATTAGAAAACTGGGGACAAAATGTATAACTTATAACCAAACCAATTTAATGCAATCCAAAAAATTATTAATAGCGATTTTTGTATGTATTAGTATTTTATCATGTAAGAATGATACTGATAAAACGAATGATCTTCAAATACAAAATATTACCGAAGAACCTGTTCAAGAAAGTGAATTTGGCTTTAATCTGAATGATTATGTGGTTAAAAGAGATACCATTAAAAAGGGAGATAGCTTCGGTGAAATATTAGAGCGAAATAAGATTGGATATCCTAAAATATTCCAAATTGCGGAGAAGGCAAAAGATTCCTTTGATATTAGAAATCTGCAAATTGGGAAACCGTACACGCTCTTATGTTCTAAGGATAGTTTGGAACAACCAAAGTGTTTTATTTATCAACCCACTCTTGAAGATTATGTGGTTATTAATTTTCAAGATTCTGTGCATGCCTATACAAGTAGAAAGCCAATTAAATATGTAGAGAAAGTTGCCACTGGAGTTATTCCAAAAGGGAGTGGAATTTCTATGCTCATGGAAGAAAAAGGCTTGAGTCCAAGGCTCGCCTATAAAATGGCTGATGAGATTTATGCTTGGACTATCGATTTTAGAAGACTACAGGAAGGTGATCGTTTTAAAGTGATTTATACTGACAAGTATATTGATGACTCCATTTATACTGGAGTGCATGATATAAAGGCAGTCTATTTTGAACACAATAAGGTGCCGTTTTATGCTTTTGAATTTGAAACCGATTCGGTTAAAGGGATAAAAGATTATTTTAATGATAAGGCAAAAAATTTAAGACGCGCATTTTTAAAAGCACCTGTTCAGTTTAGTCGAATTTCCTCACGTTATAATTTAAATCGTCGTATTAAATATTATGGTTATAAATTAAGACCACATAAGGGAACTGATTTTGCTGCACGTGTAGGGACTCCAATTTTAGCAACCGCTAACGGAACTGTTGTAGAATCTAGACGTAAAGGAGGAAACGGAAAATATGTCAAAATTAGACATAACGCGACCTATAGTACTCAGTATCTTCATATGAAAAACAGAAATGTTAAGAAGGGCCAATATGTGAAACAAGGAGATGTTATTGGTTGGGTAGGCATGACTGGAAATACAGGTGGTCCACATGTCTGTTATCGGTTCTGGAAAAATGGGGTACAAGTAGATCCTTTCAGACAAAAATTACCAGAGGCTGAGCCAATTTCGGATAGTTTAAAAGCAGCCTATTTAGAATTTATTAAGCCTATTAAAGAACGTTTAGATGCCATCGAATTTCCTGAACCAGAAGTTATCCAAGATGACCCTTCAGATAATATAATCTTGTAATAATGCCATTAAAAAAAACTAATCCTGTTACAACAAAAGCTTGGAAAAAGCTAGCGGAACATTTTAATTTAATTAAGGATGTTCACATGAAGGATAGTTTTGCTCAAAACCCAAATAGGGCTGAGGAATTGTCAATTAAATGGGAAGATTTTTATGTAGATTATTCGAAACATAGAATCACAAATGAAACTATTGAATTGCTATTAGAGTTGGCTGAAGAAGTCGACCTAAAAGATGCTATTTCAAAATATTTTGATGGCGATAACATTAATGAAACCGAAAATAGGGCAGTTTTGCATACTGCATTAAGAGCTCCAAAAGACAGCCAGGTATACGTTGAGGGGAAAAATGTTATTCCAGAAATTCATGAGGTAAAGAAAAAAATAGAAGTCTTTAGTCAAAGTGTTGAAAGTGGTAATTTAAGAGGGTATTCTAATAAGGTTTTCACTGATATTGTGAACATTGGTATTGGTGGATCAGATTTAGGACCTTCTATGGTAGTAGAGGCATTGTCTTATTATAAAAACCACTTAAACACGCATTTTATTAGTAATGTTGATGGCGATCATTTACATGAGATTATAAAAAAACTAAACCCAGAAACCACCTTATTTGTTATTGTTTCTAAAACATTTACGACTCAAGAAACCATGTCAAATGCGAATACCATTAGAGCGTGGTTTTTAAATACGAGTGACGTAGAAGCCATCCCAAAACATTTTGTGGCAGTGTCAACAAATCTTGAAAAAGCTAAAAGCTTCGGAATTCATGAAGAGAATGTTTTTCCAATGTGGAATTGGGTAGGCGGACGATTCTCACTGTGGAGCGCAGTTGGATTGTCAATAAGTCTTTCTGTTGGACATGATAATTTTGAACGACTTTTGGAAGGAGCTCATGAAATGGATTTGCATTTTAAAGATGAGGCCTTTCATAATAACATGCCTGTTATAACAGCACTTTTAAGTGTTTGGTACAATAATTTCTTTAAATCTGAAACCGAAGTAGTAATTCCGTATTCGCAATATTTAAATCAGTTCGCTACCTTTTTGCAACAGGCAACAATGGAAAGTAATGGAAAAAGTATTGATAGAAATGGAGATCCAATAGCGTATCAAACGGGTACAATTGTTTGGGGAGAACCTGGTACAAATTCGCAACATGCATTCTTTCAACTCATACATCAAGGGACAAAGCTAATACCTGCAGAGTTTATTGGATTTTCCAAGTCTTTACATGGTAATAAAGAGCATCATGATAAATTAATGTCTAATTTTTTCGCTCAAACAGAAGCATTACTTCATGGAAAGTCTAGGGATCAGGTTGTACGTGAAGGAAAAGGTGAAAACCTAATAAACTATATGATCTTCAGTGGAAATAATCCAACGACAACAATTTTGATCAATCAGCTTTCACCAGAAAGTTTAGGAAAATTAATTGCATTATATGAACATAAGATATTTGTTCAAGGTGTAGTTTGGAATATTTTTAGCTTTGATCAGTTTGGTGTTGAGCTTGGTAAGCAATTAGCAAACAGCACCTTAGAGGAGGTGAGCGCTAATGCTAACTATGAGCATGATTCTTCTACATCTGCGTTACTTCATCATTACAAACAATCACGATAACTATCTGTTGAAAAGTCTGTTTATAGCTTTCGTAGTTGAAATCCATTAAATATATATAAATTTTACTATCTTCAACCTTGGCAAAAAATTGTTAATGCTAAGTTAATACGCTTTTATAATTTTCAACTAATTTTGTCGAACTAAAATTAATTTAATCAATTTATATGAAAAAAATCAATCAATTTTTATTTACAACTGTGGTGATGTTATTTGCTACAGTGGCTTTTTCACAAAGCACAGTAAAAGGAGTTGTGATGGGTTCAGACATGAATGCACCACTGCCAGGAGCTAACGTAGTAGAAAAAGGAACAACAAACGGTGTGAACACCGATTTTGATGGAAATTTTACGTTAACTACAGAAGCTTCTTCTGGAGAACTCGTTATATCTTATGTAGGATATACATCGATTACAATTGCCTTTTCTGGAGATCAAGACTTAGGAGTCATTACACTTCAATCAAGTGATATTGGACTTCAAGAAATTCAAATTATTGCTTCAGTTGCAGTAGACAGAAAAACACCTGTTGCTGTATCAACTATTAAAGCAGCAGACATCGCATTAAAACTAAGTACTCAGGAATTTCCAGAAATCTTAAAATCTACGCCTGGAGTTTATGCTACCAGATCAGGTGGAGGATATGGTGATGGTAGAATTAACCTGAGAGGTTTTAGTTCTGAAAACATTGCGGTAATGATTAATGGAGTTCCTGTAAACGATATGGAAAATGGTGTGGTGTATTGGTCTAACTGGGCTGGTCTTGGTGATGTAACATCTTCAATGCAGGTTCAAAGAGGTCTTGGAGCTTCTAAAGTTGCAGTGCCTTCTATAGGTGGAACTATAAATATCATTACAAAAAGTACGGATGCAGAAGAAGGAGGAAATATTTTCACCGGAATTGCGAATGATGGCTATTTTAAATATGGTATGACGTATTCTACAGGATTATCAGAAAAAGGATTTGCAGCTACCGTTTCTGCTTCAAAAATATCTGGTGATGGTTATATTGATGGAGGAGAATTTTCAGGATACAATTACTTTGTAAGTTTATCGCAACAATTAAATGAAAAGCATAGGCTAACATTTACAGCGTTTGGAGCACAGCAAACACACGGACAACGTTTTAACCGTTCTACAATTGCAGAATTAAGAGATACTGATTCTGGACCACAAAAGGCCAATAAAGATTGGGGTTATAAAGATGGTGAAGTCTTAAGTTCAGCCTATAACTTTTATCACAAACCTCAAATCTCATTAAATCATTTCTGGGAAATAAATGATAAGTCTGTGTTATCTACGGCTGTATATGCATCATTTGGATCAGGAGGTAGTCGTAGAGATGAAGGATCTAAAATTGGATCAGATGCTTATAGAATAGGTAGTGCAGGATTACAACCCATAGATTTTGATACAATTGTTGAAGAAAATATTGCTAATGGAGCTGCAGGTTCTACAGATGTTATTTCTTCTTCTAGAAATTCACATGAATGGTATGGAATTTTATCTACTTATAAAAATAGAATTAATGATAATTTAACTATTTCTGGAGGCTTAGACGCACGTTCTTATATTGGCCATCACTGGTATCAGGTAGATGATTTATTAGGAGGTCAATTTTACTTAGATAATGAAACGGATACTTTCGCTTTTGGTAAGCCCTTAAGAGTAGGCGATCGTTATAATAAAGATTATGATGGAATTAATGTAAGATATGGTCTTTTTGGTCAGGCTGAATACCAAGTTAATGAATCTTTAAACTTATTTATGGCTGCTGATGTTTCGAACAGTTCATATAAGCAGGAAGAGTTTATGAATAGTGAACTTGTTGGTACTAGAAAGTCTGATGCGGTGAATTTTGTAGGTTTCGGTATTAAAGGTGGTGGGAACTATAATCTAGATGTGAATAATAATGTATTTGTTAATGTGGGGTATTTTTCAAAAGCACCATTCTTAGATACGGTATTCCAAGATGAAGATGGAATAGTAGCTAATGAAGACGCAGAAAATGAAAAAGTATTTAGTGCTGAGCTGGGTTACGGATATAGAAGTGATAAATTTTCTGCTAATGTTAACCTTTACATGACAAGCTGGTTAGATAAGGCTGTAAATGGCTCGCTTCCAGGACAATCATCAAGTGATGATAGAGTTTTTTACAACTTACTAGGTATGGATGCTTTACATCAAGGGATAGAAGTTGATTTTAGATATAAATTAACAGATAGAATAACTGTTACAGGAATGGCGTCTTTAGGTGACTGGCAATGGAAAAGTGATGTATCTGCAACTATTAGAGACGATTCTGGAACTGCCGTAGGTGAGGTTGAAGTATTTGCCAAAGATTTAAAAGTTGGTGATGCTGCACAAACAACGTTTGCATTAGGAACAAGTTATAAATTTGCTAAGCAATCTAGTCTTTACATAGATTATAATTATGCCGGTGATATGTATGCTTCATATCAAGTTACTAATAGAGGTACAGATGATCTTCCAGATACATGGGAGGCTCCTGAATTTGGTTTATTTGATGTCGGTGCAAATCATGTGTTTGATATGGGTCCATTTGAAGCAATTTTAAATGCTAAAATCAATAATTTATTTGATACTGAGTATATTTCAGATGCTAATGACGTAGATGGAACTTCTGATACTGCCCTAGTATATTATGGTGCGGGAAGAACATATAGTGTTGGATTAAAAGTTAAATTTTAAAAAATTATGAAAATGAAAAGAATAATTTATTTATTAATGATTATGGGAACAATCTTTGTTGGTTGTAATCCCTTAGAAGACATCAACAATGTAGTTGATGCAGTTGAAAACCCTGTAGTAGGCTCTACTGAATATACACTAGTAAGTGATGATTATACTGAGGACGTCGAAGATGGAGGTTTAGGTTTGGATTTTGACAGTTTTAGCATTTTTGAAGATCCTACTGGAGATACACCACATAATTTACTGCCTGCATTTTTAGCAGAAAAGTACTCTCATTGGGGTGAAGGTTCATCGGTTTTAGTTGGATATGATTTATACATCGGCAATGCAGAAGGTGTAAGCGATTACTCAGGTGCAGATGTTTATCAATTGTCTAATGCAGATTATGCCTCTACAGGAAGTGATGCATTCGGATTTTACCCAAATGTTGAATCAGATGATCATATACCAGGTGTTTTAGATATGGCAATAGCTGATCCAACCGATGGTGATATCGTATTGGCTAAATACAAACAGTATTTTGAAGACCCAATAGTTGGTTTAGCAGATTTAGTGAATTATAACTTTGCTGGAAGTTTCGAAGGATGGACTTCTGTTGAAGAATCTGGTGATGATGAAGTTTGGACTTCTGAAATTGATAATGTTCGAGGAAATGGTTATTTTGGTGATCAATTCTCAAATGTTGAGTGGTTAGTATCTCCTTCACTTGATTTTTCAGGGGAAAGTGATCTTAAATTCCAAATCACACAAGAACTTGATTTCGCAAATGATCCATCTTTACTTAAAATAATGGTTTCTACTGATTATTCTGGAGATGTTTTAACAGCGACTTGGGATGAAATTACACTAGCTAATCCAGCGACGAGTGATATGGAAACATCAGAAGATTATGATTTTTCAGCTTATGATGGCGAAATTATTAATATTGCTTTTAAATACACTTCTATAGGTGATGATCCAGCTACTCCAGGTATTGATGAAGGAGATGCGGGAAGATGGAGAATTGAAAGTTTAGCAATTAAAACTACAGGCGTTACAGGAGATACAAATTCTAAAGGAACACATTATGCTTATGATGGCGGAGAATGGGAAGCCGTTGATGGCGTATATTTTGTAAGCTCTGCTGATTTTGATTCAATGGGTGAAGGTTCAGGTCAACCTGGTCAATATAATAATTTTGGTAGCTCAACGCCTCCAGGAGATTATTTGTCGACATTCTTATCGTTAACAGAGCCATTTGCTTATGGTCTAGAAGAGGACGAGTTAATTGTAGTTTATGATTATTTCTCAAGTTCTAGTGGAGCTCAAATTAGAGGGGACCGCTATACTGTAATTGATGGTTCATGGGAAGGTCATGAATCAACTATCGCAACAACCTTGCAATTTGGTCATGATGGTAGTACTTGGGTTCCTGACAATACGATTAGATATACTTTGGCTGGATCAGATTATAGTTCAGTGGCAGCAGCCTTACTTACAGAACCAGGATTTGAGACGGCTGCAGGTAACTTAGGTAACTATGGAAACTTTAGTAGAGATGGAGGAAGCTCAAACTGGACTGACGAAATGATGGTTGTTGCTTTGGGTATTGTATTAAATAATTTGGATCCAGGTGCTGCAGCAGAGCAAAAATATGTTGTTACATTTGATACATGGGCTCCAGGCGATTCAACCGAAGAATTTGCACTTATTAAAGATGTAGATACGGGTGAATGGAGATTGCAAACCGAAGATGATTAAATTTTAATCATATATTATCTATAAAAAAAGCCTATCAATTTTGATAGGCTTTTTCACGTTTTAACAGGTGGTTATTCTTTCCATTCTATGCTTTCCATTATTTGCTTAATATCATTTTTTAGATATTCAGCTGCAGGATATATAGAATCATAATTGGGTTTAGTGAAAAAATAGAGTGATCCATTCAAAAAATGATTTATGCTATCGGTAACATAAAATTGTGCCTGAGAAGCAGAATTGCCACCTACTTCGTAAAAGTTGCCAAAGACACGTCTTTTTTTATCAATAAAAACTTGCTCTGAAATCGCATCAGCTTTAGTCACATGTTTTTGAGTAATGTTTTGAGCATCTCTAAGAAGTGAAGATAAATTGGTTTCATTCACTCTTTTATAAGTCAGATACAAGGTTCCTTTTAAGGTTGGGTAGTTAATGTTAAAGCCATAAGTTTCAGAATTTAAATCAACCTTGACATTCTTGATTCTGTCAGCAAGATTATTTTTATTGAATTTAAACGGAAGATCGATTTCAATAGTCTTATAGTTTGCTACTGGATACTCCAAACGTAAATGCGCCTTAGGTTTTGGTATTGGATCGTTCGCACAAGTGAAACAAAGACCAGAAACGAGTAAGAGAAGTAGTTTTTTCATTAATTTAATATGGTAAACTTAATATGCTTAATTCTTTTTTTGTCTAAAGCCTCTATTGTGAAAACGTATTTTTTAAAATTTATTTTACTGCCTCGTTTTGGAAAAACTCCAGATAACTCTAAAACGAATCCTGCAATAGTTTCAGCTTCCCCTTTATGATCTTCGAAAACTGAATCATCTTCTAACTCAATAATCTTATAAAAATCTTTTAAGGTCGTTTTGCCTTCAAAGGTATAATTATTGTCATCAATCTTAGTGAAAATCACATCGTCATCGTCAAATTCATCACTAATTTCTCCTACAATTTCTTCAATAACATCTTCTAAAGATACTAATCCTGAAGTTCCTCCATATTCATCAACAACAACTGCTAGGTGCACTTTTTTATTTTGAAATTCTACCATCAAATCATCGAGCTTTTTGTTTTCTGGCACAAAAAAAGGTGCTCTTAAAAGTGTAATCCAATCAAATTGATTTCTATCGATATATGGTAATAAATCTTTGACATATAAAATACCAATCACAGAATCAACGCTATCTTCATAAACTGGGATTCTAGAATAACCATGCTTAATGATTTCAGGAAGAATCTCTGAATATTTTTGATTCATATTTAAAGCGAAAATATCAATTCTTGGGCGCATGACTTGTTTCGTGTCTGTATTTCCAAACGATACAATGCCTTGTAAAATTTTATGTTCTTCTGTAGTGGTATCACTTTCACTCGCTAATTCCAGAGCTTGGGACAATTGATCTACACTAATATTAGATTTTTGCTTTCCTAATTTATCATGAATCATTAATGTCAAATTCTGCATCGGTATACTTAAAGGTGTAATCATGATGTCTAAAACGCGTAAAGGTTTGGACATGAAAACGGAAAACTTAACCCGATTTCGACTTGCATAAACTTTTGGAATAATTTCTCCAATTAGTAATATTAGAAAAGTAACTACCACAACTTCAATTAGAAACCTCAGCCAGGAGGTTTCAATAGTCTTAAATAAGGATTCGCCCAAGTAAGCAAACAGAATTACAATGCCTATATTGATAAAATTATTCGCCACTAATATGGTGGCTAAAAGTTTCTTTGGACGTTCTAAAAGATTAGAAAGTAACTTAAAAGCATTTGGTTTTTCTATGTTACCTTTATCTAAATCTGATCTTGTCAATGAAAATAATGCTACTTCGGCTCCAGAAATAAGTGCGGAACATATTAATAAGATAATAAGCAAAATGATCCCGGAAATTAATGAAACATTACTGGATAATATCGATATAATTAAACTCGTGGGATCAGGATCCAATACAGTCTTTTTAAATTAAACGCTTAAAATGGAAGATCATCAGTGTCTTCTTTTGATGAATCATCAACACTGCTTTTAGCTGCTTGTTGTGGATTAGCCTGTGAAGGTGTGTTATTTTGAGATTCATTTTTTGTTGTTAAGAACGTAAAGTCTGTACAATGAATTTCAGTTGAGAATCTATCCATCCCTTTATCGTCTTGCCATTTTCTAGTCTTAATTCTACCTTCTACGTAAATTTTATCTCCTTTATTTAGATATTTTTCACAAATTTCTGCTGCTTTATTACGAACAACAATGTTATGCCATTCAGTTGTCGTAACGCGTTCATTAGTTTGCTTATTCGTGTAAGATTCATTTGTTGCTAAAGGGAAGCGGCCAATACAGTTTCCGCCTTCAAAATAATGCATCTTAACTTCATCTCCTAAATGCCCAATAAGCATCACTTTATTTAAGGTTCCTGACATAATATAATTCTATTTTTAGCAAAATTAATCTTTTTGCATTGACTTTCTTAAAAGTAATAAAAATTTGTGAGTATTATAATTGAAAATCAAACGTGTCAATAAAATTACTTATTAATATTGGTGTTGGAAAGTTAGTAATATCAGAAATCGAGATGCTTTCGTTCCATGTAGAGTCAGAGGTTATTATCCAGAATTTAGTATACAAATGTTGATGAGATAATTTATGTATCAATGGTTTATCATTATACAAGCTAAAATTAAAATGGGTCTCTCTAAAAAAATCTTTTATATGAGGATTACTTTCAAAATGTTTCGCTTCTAAATCGGTGTCTGTCTCTATTAATGGGAATTGATATAGATTTTGCCAAATCCCTTTTTTGGTCCGTTTTTCAAATAGAACTTTATGATCCTCACAAAGGACAACTAAAAAGTTAATGTGCTTTTTCGAAATTTTAGTCTTTTTAAGTTTGACAGGTAAAGTTGAGATGAGGTTATCTCGTAGAGCGGCACAACTATTATTTAAAGGACAAATGGAGCAATCAGGATTTTGGGGTTTGCATTGACGTGCTCCAAACTCCATTATGGCTTGATTATGCTCAGCCGGATTCTCTGTGCAAATTAACTTACTTGCCAGTTCCTTAAATTCTTTTATGCCTTGAGTTGAGTTAATAGGCGTGTGAATTCCAAAATATCTTGAGAGTATTCTATATACATTACCATCTACAACGGCTGATACTTCATCAAAGCATATAGATGCAATGGCACTAGCAGTATAATCGCCAACACCTTTAAGTTTTAACAAATCGGTGTAATTATTTGGAAAAACACCATTTAATTCAATTGCAATATATTTTGCAGTATAATGCAAATTGCGTGCTCGAGAGTAATAACCCAAGCCTTGCCAAAGTTTTAAAACATCTTGTTCATTTGCGTTTGCTAGATCAAAAACAGTAGGGAATTTAACGACAAAAGCATCGTAATAAGGTAGTCCTTGTTTGATTTGAGTTTGTTGTAGAATAATTTCGGATAACCATATGTAATATGGATTTCTCGTATTTCTCCATGGTAGTTCGCGCTTATTTGCTGAATACCAGCATGTTAAAATTTTACTAAAATTCATCTTTATCTTTAAATCTGCACAAAAATAATTCTTTATACCATTAAATTTTAATTAATTACGCTTGAAATATTGAAATTAAAATCCTTATATTTGCATCCCTTATAATTAATAGATAACCCTAAAATTAATAACAATGACAAAAGCTGATATAGTAGCTAAAATTTCTGATAAATTAGGAATTGAAAAAGGAGATGTTCAAGCCACGGTTGAAACATTCATGGAAGAAGTGAAAACATCTTTAGAAGGTGGTGATAATGTATATTTAAGAGGTTTTGGAAGTTTTATTATCAAAACTAGAGCTGAAAAAACTGGTAGAAATATTTCTAAGAACACTACAATCAAAATACCTGCACATAATATTCCTGCATTTAAACCTGCAAAAGTATTTGTTGAAGGAGTGAAAACTAACGTAGAAGTTGCATAACGCATTAAAATAATATTAATTTAAAAAAACATCATTTATTATGCCAAGTGGTAAAAAAAGAAAAAGACACAAGGTAGCGACACACAAGCGTAAGAAAAGAAGACGCGCTAATCGTCACAAAAAGAAATAAATTGAAAAAGTAGTTTTTAACTACTTTTTCAATTTTTTAAAGTAACGTTCTTTGATATTTAATTCATGATATATTACGTATTACCTTCGTAATTCATGAGTTTACTGGGATTGACATCCTGTGTCAAATTATAAAGTATAATCCATCTGTTTGCGCATAGCGAATGGATATAAATTTACAATATGGATAAAGAATTGATTATTCGATCGAGTTCTGATGTTGTTGATTTTGCCTTATTAAAAGATGGAAGACTTATTGAATTGCACAAAGATGAAGATGATAACAATTTTTCTGTTGGTGATGTGTTTATCGCCAAAATCAGAAAAGCTGTTCCAGGTCTAAATGCCGCATTTGTTAATGTTGGTTATGAAAAAGATGCATTTTTGCATTATCATGATTTAGGACCTCAATTACCTTCTCTTTTAAAATTCGTAAAGCGTGTAAGCACAGGGAAACACACAGATTTTTTATTTAAAAATTTCCAATTTGAAAAAGATATTGATAAAGATGGGAGCATTGCTAATGCTTTAAAATCTAATCAATCAACTTTAGTGCAAATAGTAAAAGAACCAATTTCTACAAAAGGACCTCGAATTAGTTCGGAGTTGTCTATTGCAGGACGATATATTGTTCTAGTACCATTTTCTAATCGAATTTCAATTTCACAAAAGATTGAATCGAAAGAAGAAAAAGATCGATTAAAGCGATTGGTAAAGAGCATTACTCCTAAGGGATTTGGTGTTATTGTTCGCACAGTAGCTGAAGGCAAGAAAGTTGCCGAGCTTGATAGAGATTTACAGAATTTGCTGAATCGTTGGACAGCAATGTGTAAAAAAATTAATAAAGCACATCTTCCAAGTAAAGTACTTGGAGAAATGAATAAGGCCTCTTCTATATTAAGAGACATATTTAACGATTCATTTTCTAGTATCATTGTGGATGATGAAGCTTTATTTGTTCAAATAAAAGATTATGTGCAAGAGATTGCACCTAAGAAAGAGTCCATAGTTAAATTGTATACCAATACTGTACCTATTTTTGAAAAGTACGGGATTGAAAGACAAATAAAAACATCGTTTGGACGTACAGTATCAATGGCAAAAGGAGCGTATTTAGTGATTGAACACACAGAGGCCCTTCATGTTGTTGATGTAAACAGTGGAAATAGATCTAACAAAGCAAAAAACCAAGAGGACACTGCATTAGAAGTAAATTTAATTTCTGCTTCAGAAATTGCTCGACAATTACGTTTACGTGATATGGGAGGAATTATAGTCGTAGATTTTATTGATATGGGAAATGCAGAGAATCGAAAAAGGCTGTATAATCATCTTCGCGACGAAATGCAAGATGATAAAGCAAAACATAAAATATTACCTCCGAGTAAGTTTGGACTGATACAAATTACTAGACAACGCGTTCGCCCGGAAAGGAATATTGAAACTAAAGAAGAAAACCCTAACGGAGTCCAAGGAAGTGAAATTGAAGCACCAATTAAAATTGTGCAGAAAATCACTCAAGACATAGAGCGGATTTTCAAGAAAGACTATAAAAAGGTGACCTTAAACACACATCCTTTTATAGCAGCCTTTCTAACAAAAGGCTTCCCATCAGTACGTTCTAAATGGTTTTTAGAACATAAAAAATGGGTAAAAGTATTACCTAGAGATGCTTACACATATCTTGAATATCATTTTTTTGACAAAAATGGTAACAAAATCAAATAATATCTAAAAAGCCTTTTCATTTATGAAGAGGCTTTTTTTTTGTTTAAAATATTAATTAAGGTGCAGGATTTGGTAGTTCATTGTGAACATCTTCAATAGCATTTAATACATCCTTGTTCAAAGTGATGTTAATGCTGTCAATATTTTCTTTAAGTTGTTCAATAGAAGTTGCTCCAATTATGTTACTAGTTAAGAATGGCTGTTGAGTAACAAATGCCAAAGCCATTTGTGCCAAACTCATATTATGATTTTCAGCAATTTTCAAATACCGCTTAGTCGCTTCGGTGGATTGTATTGTACTATACCTTGAAAATCTAGGGAATAATTTTAATCGTGCATTATCTGCAGCAATACCTTTAATGTATTTCCCAGAAAGTACTCCAAATGCCATTGGAGAATACGCTAAAAGCCCAATATTTTCTCGAATTGCAATTTCGGACATATCACCTTCAAATACTCTATTTAAAAGTGAGTATGCATTTTGAATTGTAATCATTCTTGGTAAATTATGCGCGTTTGATTCTTCCAAATAACGCATTGTTCCCCAGGCTTTTTCGTTTGAAATTCCCACTTTACGTATTTTACCAGATGTTTTAATTTCATCAAGTGTATGTAGAATCTCATTAAAGTTATCTTGCCATGAATCATTAGGATTATGTTTATAATCTCTAACACCGAACGTGTTAGTTTGACGTTCTGGCCAATGCAATTGATACAAATCAATATAATCCGTCTTAAGACGTTTTAGACTTTGATTAACAGCATCAATAAGCGCTTCTTTACTAAATCCGTTAGTTCTTATATGTGCAGTATAATCGCCGCTTCCAGCAATTTTTGTTGCCAAAACAACCTTGTCTCTATTGCTTGTTTTCTCAAACCAATTACCAATAATTCTTTCTGTATCTGCATACTTTTCCGCAGTAGCTGGTACTGGATACAACTCTGCGGTATCAAAAAAATTCACCCCTCTGTCAAATGCCAAATCCATTTGTTGAAAACCCTCGTCTTCGGTATTCTGATTTCCCCAAGTCATCGTGCCTAAACAAATTTTACTAACTTTAATATCGCTATGAGGTAGTGTTGTATATTTCATCTATTATAAGTCATTCAAAAGTTTAGAGATTTCGTCTAATTTTGGTGTTAATATCACCTCTATTCGTCTGTTTTTGGCTTTGCCCTCGGCAGTATCATTTGGTGCAATTGGTGCAAATTCACCTCTACCAGCTGCAGTTAGATTTTCTGGACTTATTGCCTCATTTTCTCGTAATATATTGACAATTGCTGTTGCTCGTTTTGTCGATAAATCCCAGTTTCCACTGAGTTGAGCATTACCTTTATAAGGGACATCATCAGTATGACCTTCTATTAATATGGCAATGTCTGGGTTGTCTGCAAGGACTTCTCCCAATTGTTTCACTGCTTGTTTGCCATCTGTTCCTACAGCCCAACTTCCAGATTGGAATAAGAGTTTATTTTCCATTGATACATAAACCTTACCATCACGTTGTTCTACAGTTAGACCTTTACCTTCAAAATTTGTAAGCGCTTTTGAAATAGCATCTTTTAGTTTTGTCATAGCGGCATCTTTTGACGCTATAACACTTTCTAATTCCGCCACACGTTGAGAGCGACTTTCAAGTTCTTTTTTAAGAGCTTCTAGTCGTGCGTTTTCCGCAGCCAATGCCTGTTCTTTAGCTTCTAATTGTGCTAATAATTCTCTATTCTTTTTAGAATTTTCAGCAATTGCCGAAGAGCTATTCTTTTCTAAAGCATTGTATGACGCTTTTAAATTCTCAAGACTAGTACTTGCAGCTTCAAGTTCATTTTGCAATTTATTACGTTGGGTAATGGCGTCATCATAAGCCGATTGAAGTTTGGCTAAATCATTAGTTAAGCTATTTTTAGCTTTAAGTAAATCGTTATTATCATTTGATAAGGTTCTGTTCTCTTTTTTTAAACCGGCATATTTGTCTTCTAAATCAGTATAGATTTTTTTAGAAACACAAGATGTTGATAAAACTAGAGTTAGTACTATTAGTGAAATTTTTTTAATCATAGGTTTATATGTTTTGATATGTGATGAATTATTTAAGTTCAAGTAAAATTGGACAATGGTCACTATGTACAACTTCAGAAAGTATAACGGCTCTTTTTAAGTTTTCTTGTAATGGTTGGCTAGCCATTGCATAATCCAAACGCCAACCTTTATTATTTGCTCGTGCATTGGCTCTGTAACTCCACCAACTATATTCCTGCGAATTAGGATTTAAATACCTGAATGAATCAATAAAACCACTATTTATAAATTTACCTAGCCACTCCCGTTCTATAGGTAAAAAACCTGATACGCCTTTCATTTTTGGATTATGAATGTCCATTTCTTCGTGGCAAATGTTATAGTCTCCACAAACAATTAAATTTGGAATTTCTGCTCTTAGGCCATTTAAATAGTCATGTATCATAGCCATGTAATCAAATTTATGTTGCAATCGTAAATCGTTTGTTCCAGATGGTAAATACATACTCATTACAGAAACGCCATCGAAATCTGCTCTTAAATTTCGGCCTTCAAAATCCATAGATTCTATTCCAGTACCATATTGAACATGATTAGGTTCTGTTTTACTTAAAATTGCAACACCACTATAACCTTTTTTTTGAGCACTAAACCAATAGTTGTACTTGTATCCTGCATCTTCAAATAGAGTGAGGTCGAGCTGTTCTTTTAAAGCTTTAATTTCTTGAAGACAAATCACGTCTGGATCTGCGGCTTTCAACCAATCGATAAAGCCTTTGTTTATGGCTGCCCGAATTCCATTGACATTATAAGAGATTATTTTCATTGCTAAATTAGATTTCAGCTAATGTAAAAAAAGTAATGGGAAGTACGGAAAAAGCTAGACGCTTTTAAAGTAATTTTTTATAATTTCAAAAAAGATGAATCGTTAAGCAAATTAGCGACTCATCCCATTTGAACATTTTGTTGATACAATAGTATTATTCCGGACTATTCTTTTTGTTTAAATAGTCGATTTTCAGAGACAAATATTTCATAATTTTCAGGTATAAGCGGATTGCTAAATAAATTCCTAATATTGAAATGAAAAAGCAAAAATACACAATAAAAGGTCCAAGGTAATCAATGTTGTTTTCCATGTTTTATTCTATTAAAGTTATAATTGAGCTGAATTACATTTTTTCAATTCTCATAATTAATACAACTATTATAAGAAATGTAGAAATCATGTAAAAACTGTTCCAACCTTCTTTTTTACGGGTTACTTTATCCGTTGTCTTGTTATAATTCATCCAGCCATAAGAATTAAATAGAATGGCTATAACGCAAATAATTATCGTAAATATGTTCCACATGTCAATAAATTTACCACCAATTCATACAATCTCCAAATTCATATATAAATATTGCTGCTCCAATCCAGCCTAAAGCTCTTGACGCAACTTTTCTTATTGCTTTTTTAAGTAGCGCTTTACCTGCTGATGTATTAATACCCCTTCTCATGACTTCTGCTATGGCAGAAATTCCTAATGCATCACCAGCACATTCGCCTACCTGTGACGCAAAGGCAGATGAACCAAATAGAGATTGAAAGTTTACTCCAACATTTGAGTTTGTATTTTGCTCTTCTGCAATTAACATCATGACTGTAGGCACTAAATTATATTCTTCTATTGCACCGCCTGTACTATCTGCAGCTAATAAGTTTTCTATATCATTATCAGTTAATCCTTTCGATCTCAGGTAATTCTTTGCGTCTTCTATTGTTGGTTCAATTGCATCAACAATTGGTTGTAGAGGCAAATTAAAAATGGCAAGACAGTCTTCAGGATTGAATTCTGGAGTTTCTGCTTGATCAGAATTTGTTGGATCGTCTAAAGTTGAATTGAATTCAGACAAATCACCAAATCCATATTGAGATTTAGCTTGGATAAAGCTCGTAACATTATTAATATCTTCAACCAATTCTTCAATAGTAATACTGTCATCATTGATTTCATTTAGGCAATAACTAACAGAGACACCTTGCATATCACGTTCTAAATAGCTACTATTATTTTTTATATTAATTTTTGAATTTCGTACTGAAATGACTTGCAATTTTTCTTTGCTATGTCTTAAAGATTCAATAAAATTAGTATTTGCTTCTTCATTTTGATGTAGAATTTCATTATCAGTCTCGCAGGACTGTCCAATGAATAGTACTCCAATAAGGATTAACTTAATTGCAAAAATTACTAGTGTCCCCTTCACTATTTTTTTTAACGTTGTTTTCATAATTAATTATTTAGTTTTAAGGTTATTTAATGATTTGGGGGTGAAAGTTTTCAGCATGTTTTACCACAAACTTTAGTAGAGAATGTGCCTACACTTACTTGTATGTTAGCGCAATTACCTACTCCGGAAATATTTTCTGTTAAAAATTGACCAACAGCTGATGCAACGCATTCTTTTGTGCCATCAAAATTACTACAGGAAGCGAGTAGTGAATATCCATCAGGGCATTTGGCCAGATGAGAAGAAGGTGATCTTTCATATTTATTTGTATTGGCATTTAATTTATAGGTTATACCATTTTTATTTTCATCGAAGTATGTTACTCGTATTATTGCTGCTATGTTGTTAGAAAACTGTAATTCTGTTACTACTTCGCTAATTTCATTTGATTTAATGATCATATCTTGTGCGTCCTTCATAATCTGGATAAAAGATTGATTTATATTGTTGATAAGTTGATCTTTGTTTTCATATTTAAACAGAATAAGAGGAGTACCTAATTTTGATTTGCTTAAATCAAGAGTGAAATTTTCAAGCAATGGAGGGTTTTGAGTGACTTCTTCTTGCGAACAAGACATATTTCCAATGATTAAAAAAGTACAAATGGAAATCTTTAATATTAATTTTCTCATAATGAATGGTTTTAATTAAACAATAATCAAATATAGAAAATATTCTACACAATAAGAGAAAATATTCTCATTATTTAATTGACGTGAAGACAATTAGCAATTTTTTTAAATCGTTTTTAAATTAAATTTTGAGCTTGAATTGCACTATTTTAGCAATACTTTAATGATTTGAGCGTATAATAATTCCCGTCTTTTAAAGTTTAGGTATTGAATGAAAATTGCTTTTAGTCTTATGATGTTTTTCTTGTCTTTTTGTGTGTCTGCACAGGAACAAACGTCCAATTATAAAACAAAAAAAGTCGCAGTTAAAGATTCCATTAAAATTGATACTGTAAGCATTAACCCAAGTAAGTTTGTTCTAAGAACGAAAAACAATGTGTTGGTAGATAGTTCCAAATATACTGTTGATTTTGCAAACGCTTTATTGATTTTTAAAGAACCACTACAAACCGATTCCATTACTATTGAGTATTTGAGATTTCCTGAATTTGTTACTCGAAAATATTTTCAATTGGATGATAAAATTATTGTTGAGAATACAGACAATCTCCAGCGTTTATATAAAATCAATCAATCTACACGAGAAAAAACATTTACACCTTTTGATGGTCTTAGTACTTCTGGAAGTATTTCTCGAGGCGTTACCTTAGGAAATAATCAGAATTCCGTGCTAAATAGCGAGTTAGATTTACAGATTTCTGGTAAGTTAAGCGATAAAGTCTCACTAAGAGCCTCAATTCAAGATGCAAATGTTCCATTGCAAGAAAGTGGGTATTCTCAGCGACTAGATGAATTTGATCAAGTTTTCATTGAACTCTTCAGTGATAATTGGAACATTAGAGCTGGAGATATAGATCTTGTAAACGAAACTAGTTATTTCGCTAGTTTCAATAAGCGTGTTCAAGGCTTATTTGTGAATGCAAATTTGAACCATTCGACATCAAAAACGAATCTGTTTGCTTCTGGTGCATTGGTTAGGGGTCAATTCACAACAAGTCAGTTTACTGCTCAGGAAGGAAATCAAGGGCCCTATAAATTACGTGGTCCTAATAATGAATTGTTTGTGCTCATTGTCTCTGGAAGTGAAACGGTTTATGTCAATGGATTACCTATTGAACGCGGAGAAAGCAACGATTATATTATAGATTATAACGCTGGTGAAATTATTTTCAATTCGACATTTCCTATTACTTCTGAGATGCGAATTACCGTCGATTATCAATATAGTGAACGTAATTTTTCTAGATTCATAGCATTTGGTGGTGGAGAATACCAATCGGATAAATTAAAACTTGGTGTTTCTGTCTATTCAGAGGTAGATGCTAAAAATCAACCCTTACAACAAAATTTATCCAATGAACAAAAGCAGATTCTTTCAGATGCAGGTGATGATAGATCATTAATGGTGGCACCTTCTGATGTTGCTGAATCCTTTAATGAAAACAGAATTTTATACAAAAAGGAACTTATCGATGGTGTTGAGGCTTTCGTGTTTTCAAATAATCCAGATGACGATTTATTTAGTGTCAAATTTACGCTCGTAGGCGAAAATCAAGGGAATTATATTTTAGTAAATAGTAATGCCGTTAGTAATATTTATGAATATGTTGCTCCAGTAGGAAGCATACCTCAAGGAAATTACGAACCAATTGTACAATTAATAGCACCAACTAAACTTCAGGTAGCAGTTGTAAACGGAACTTATAAACCGTCAGATCGAACGGATATTTATTTTGAACTAACAGGGAGTAAAAATGATTTGAATTTATTTTCGTCTATTGATGATTCAAATAATGATGGTTTTGCAGCAAAACTGAAGTTGAAGCAGAATATAATTAAATCTGACAGTTTATGGAATTTGAATGTTATCCTAGACGCTGATATTATTCAGGACGATTTTAAAAGTATTGAACGTCTATATTATGCAGAGTTTAATCGCGATTGGAATTTAGAGAAACCATTGGGTAATCAAAATTTATTGTCTGCAGGATTTGAATATTTACATCCAAAAAAAGGAATAGCAACGTATACGTTTGAACATCTCAATTATTCCGAAAATTTTAATGGAAATCGGCATAATTTATTGGCAAATTTAAATTTGAATCAATTCAATATATTTTCAAACTCAAGTATTTTGAATAATACGAGTAGTCTTTCAACAGCAACGTTTTTAAGATCTTTTAATCGCATCACCTATGGTTTTGGTAAACAATGGGTTGGTGCAAAACTAGCTATTGAAGATAATGAACAGCGAGAATTTGTAACAAATAATCTAACAAATCTAAGCCAACGATTTAAGTCTTATGAAGTGTTCTATGGAATTGGTGATAGTACAAATGTATTTGTAGAATTGGGATATAAAAACAGAATAAATGACAGTTTAAGACTTAATAAAGTTGCTAAAGTGAATAGTTCAAATACCTATTATTTGAAATCTAAAATAATTCAGAATGCGAAAACAAATTTGGGACTCTATGTTAATTATAGAACATTGAAACCTGTAGATAATACCATTGAAGAAGAGCAATCTTTAAATTCACGACTTACATTTAATCAAAAATTATTTCGGCAAATCGTACAATGGAATACAATTTTTGAAACCAATTCTGGCACCTTGCCGCAGCAAGATTTTACCTATGTAGAAGTGGAGCCAGGTCAAGGAGGATATACTTGGATAGACTATAATACGAACGGTATACAAGAACTTAACGAGTTTGAATTGGCACAGTTTCAAGATGAAGGTAGTTACATCAGAGTGTTATTGCCTAATCAAGTTTTTGTCAAAACGCATCAAAATAGATTGAGTCAAACCTTAACTATCAATCCACAACAATGGTCAGCATCGGAATCCAAATCCAAACAATTCTGGGCACATTTTTATAATCAGACATCTTTCCTCATTGATAGAAAAAACAAACGAGAAGGAAATGTTTTTAACATCAATCCATTTAAAGAAAATGAATCCACTCAGCTAGCACTTAATAATAGTTTTAGGAATGTTTTGTTTTTTAACAGAGGGAAGCAGCGCTATACAACATCGTATACGTTTTTGTCTAATTCCAATAGAACGGTATTATCTATTGGATTTCAGGAAAACAAACTAGAAAGCCATCAATTAAATTTTAATCATAAATTCCAGGAAAGTTGGCTAATGAATTTAAAGACCAGTATAGAAACGAATGAAAGTTTAAGTGAAAACTTTAGTTCAAGAAATTATAGTATTGAAGAGCAACGCTTGTTTCCTAAGCTTTCTTATCTATTTAATGAAAACGCACGTTTTGATATATTCTACCAATTTAGTACCAAGAATAATGTAATTGGGGATAAAGAGAAATTACAGCAGCATAATTATGGTTTGTCTTTTACCTTTAATAATGTTCAAAAATTATCTTTAATTGGTGAATTCAATTTATTTCAAAATACATTTACAGGAAATGCTAATACGCCTGTATCATATCAAATTCTAGAAGGTCTTCAGTCTGGTAAGAATTTTACATGGAGTTTACTTGCTCAAAAAAAACTAACCAAGTTTTTAGATTTAAATTTAAATTACTTTGGAAGAAAAACCGAAACCTCTAAAACCATTCACACAGGCACGATACAGTTAAAGGCCTATTTTTAACGTCTTGTAACTTAGGTTGCTTTCGTAATAGTAAATTTTTGTAGATTTGTAGACTATATGAGTAAAATTGTTGCCATATTATTTTCAAGTTTAATACTTGTACAAAGTTTAAACATTAGTTTTGAAGATGTTTCAAAGCTAAGTGTATTAATGGAACATGCCGAATATCATGAAAAAGCCTATGGCGACACATTTTTAGATTTTCTGGGCGAGCACTATGGCAATTCAAAATTCCAACATGGAAGTGATCACGAAGAGCACCAAGATTTACCTTTCAAGCATAGTCATCAAACCTGTGTTCACGCGAATGCTGCATTTACCTTTCAAGTAGTTAAATTTAATTTAGAGTATACAACTTTTACTGAGATTCCTTTTAATTTCTTTTATAAAGAATCAACTTCCCTATTCGAAAAACCTTCGGTTTTTCAACCTCCGAGATTAGCATAATTTTTTAGCGATTAAAATTATATTAACAAGCTGCAATTTAACGGCTTACAATTTTTTATTTAATAAATTATGTTAGAGAATATTATAAAATTTAGCTTAAAGAATAAGCTTATTATCCTTTTATTTATAGCATTTGTTATTGGTTATGGAATTTTTTCTATTACAAGAATACCTATAGGTGCGGTTCCAGATATCACCAATAATCAAGTGCAGGTAATTACTACATCTAGAAATCTATCAACGCAGGATGTAGAACAATTTATAACTTATCCTGTAGAATTAGAAATGGCTAATCTACCTGGTGTAGTAGAAATACGTTCAATTTCAAAATTTGGTCTTTCAGTAGTAACTATTGTATTTGAGGACGATTTAGGCACCTATTTGCCACGGCAACTCATTGCTGAGAAAATTAAATCTGCCTCTGAAAAAATTCCTGATGGATTTGGCACTCCCGAAATGGGGCCAATAACAACAGGATTGGGTGAGATATATCAATACATTTTAGACGTAAAACCTGATTATAAGGACAAGTATTCAACAACCGAGCTACGAACTATTCAAGATTGGATTGTAAAGCGCCAATTATCAGGGATTCATGGCGTTGTTGAAGTGAATACTTGGGGTGGATTTTTAAAACAGTATGAAGTAGCTATTAACCCTACGAAACTTCATGCAATGAATATTTCAGTGTCAGAAATATTTGAAGCATTAGAAAAAAATAACAGTGTTGCAGGAGGAGGATATATTGAAAAAACTAATAAAGCATTTTTCATTAGAGGAGAAGGATTAGTGAATTCATTAGAAGATATAAATAATATTGTAGTTAAAAACAATGGGAGCCCAGTTTTAATTAAAGATGTTGCAACTGTTGGTTTTGGGAGTGCTACACGTTTTGGTGCAATAACTGGTAATGGCGAAGGGGAAAAAGTCTTAGGTCAAGTAATGATGCTAAAAGGCGGTAATTCTAAAAAAGTTATTGATGCTGTAAAGGAACGTGTAGCCGCAATACAAAGTACATTACCTGAAGGCGTTTATATTAATGGATTTTTAGAGCGAAGTGAGCTAATTAATAAAACAACATCTACTGTTATCGAAAATCTCTTATTAGGATCATTAATTGTAATTTTTGTTGTGGTTTTATTATTAGGGAATTTACGTTCCGGATTGGTAGTCGCTTCAATAATTCCATTGAGTTTATTATTTGCAATTTCACTGATGAATATTTTTGGAGTTGATGCAAATTTAATGAGTTTAGGGGCAATTGATTTCGGAATTATTATCGATGGCGCTGTAATTATAGTCGAATTTATTGCGTTTCGAATAATGAGTCAAACGAAAAAAATCACAACCTTAGATCCTACAAAAAGACAAGCCGAAATTGATGCAATTACTTTAAAGAGTTCTTCAAAAATGATGAATTCGGCAATCTTTGGTCAGCTTATTATTTTAATCGTTTTTATTCCAATATTAACGTTGAGTGGTATAGAGGGAAAAATGTTCAAACCCATGGCACTAACATTTAGTTTTGCACTAATTGGAGCCATGATTTTTTGCCTCACTTATGTGCCTGTAATTTCTTCTTTATTTTTAAAACCAATTAAACAAAGCGAAAAGAATGTATCTGTTATGATAATGAAAGTACTCAATAAATGGTACGAACCCATTATTCATTGGGCTTTATTAAATAAGCGAATAGTCGTGATACTTTCTTTAGTGCTCCTAACTAGTAGTATTTGGATATTTAGTAGAATGGGAGGAGAATTCGTTCCTACATTAGATGAAGGGGATTTTGTAATTCAGCCTGTATTAAAAACAGGAACATCCTTGAGTAAAACTATAGAAATAACAACTAGAATTGAACAAATATTACTGGATAATTTTCCGGAAGTAGATCAGGTCGTCACTCGAATTGGTGCGGCGGAAGTACCAACGGATCCAATGTCAATGGAAGAGAGTGATGTTATTATTAAACTTAAACCAAAAAGCGAATGGACTACAGCATCTAATAAAGATGAATTAGCAGACAAATTTAAGGAAGCACTTCAAGTTATTCCTGGGATGGATGTGGAATTCACACAACCAATTGAGATGCGTTTTAATGAATTAATTACTGGTGTAAGAGCAGATGTTGCTGTCAAAATATTTGGTGAAGACTTAGAAGTCTTAGCAAGTAAGGCAGATGAAATTAAAGATCTTATAGAGAGTGTAGATGGCGCTTCTGATGTCATAGTTGAAAAAGTAGACGGACTTCCACAAATGAGTGTCACTTTTAACAGAAGTAAAATTGCACGATATGGTTTGAATATATCAGATTTAAACCATATGATTTCTGCTGGTTTTGCTGGTGGTACCGTTGGCAGCGTATTTGAAGGTGAAAAACGTTTCGATCTAGTGGTTCGATTAGATATAGCACATCGTCAAAATTTGGAAAACCTTCAAAATTTATATGTAGATACACCTAATGGAAATAAAATCCCAATGAGTGAATTAGCAGATATAAAATACACAACGGGGCCAGCAAAAATTTCAAGAGATGATACTAAACGACGAATTGTGGTTGGTATAAATGTTAGAAATAGAGATTTGCAATCTGTTGTGGATGATGTAAAAAATATCATTGATAAAAATGTTCAATTACCTGTTGGATATAGTATAACTTATGGTGGACAATTTGAAAACTTACAAAGCGCAAAAGCAAGACTTATGATCGCAGTTCCAATCGCGTTGGTGCTAATTTTCATTTTACTTCACTTTGCGTTTGGATCGGTGAAAGAAGCATTAATGGTCTACTCGGCCATTCCATTATCGGCAGTTGGAGGTGTTTTATTTTTATGGATAAGAGATTTACCATTTAGTATTTCTGCAGGTGTTGGTTTTATTGCATTATTTGGTATTGCTGTTCTAAACGGGATTGTATTGATTGAGCATTTTAAAGAACTTAAAGAAGAAGGAGTATCTGATATTGAAGAACGTATTAAACGAGGAACAAAAGAACGATTACGACCAGTTATTTTAACTGCGGCAGCAGCCGCATTAGGGTTTTTGCCAATGGCAATTTCCACCAATGCTGGAGCTGAAGTACAACGACCATTGGCAACGGTAGTAATTGGAGGATTGGTTACAGCAACTATTCTTACTTTAATCGTCCTTCCTGTTTTATACGCTTGGTTTGAAAATGGAACTAAAATTAAAATGAGTAAAAAAGGTCTTGCTACAGTAGTTGTAGTCTTTTTAACATTTACGATGAATGCTCAACAATCTTCTTTGAACGTTGAAGAAACTATAACTTTAGCCATTGAAAACAACTCAAATTTAAAGGCTAAATCCTTGAAAACTCAAAAAGCAAATGCGTTGATTGGAAGTGCTTTTAGTTTTGATAAAACTTCGATTTACTATAATTACGACGAGAGTAATTTGGCAATTAATAATGAACCTTTGAAAGTGTTTGGAATTTCACAAGATTTCAAATTTCCAACAGTTTATTTTGCTAATAAAAAAGTGAACAAAGCCCAATATCAAATACAAGAAACAAATTATAATATTCAACTTCTAAATTTGAAACGTGATGTTTATGCCAACTATTACAGGTTGAGTTATGTGAAAAATAAAGCTAAGACCTATCAGTTTTTAGATAGTTTATATCAGAATTTTGCAAAATCAGCAAAAAGAAGATTTGAGCTTGGAGAAACTAATTACTTAGAAATGATTACAGCAGAATCAAAGCAAAAACAATTAGAAACTTTAAATAAACAAGCCCATCAAGAAGTCATTCTAGCAACAGAAAATTTGAAAAAAGTAGTTCAAGTTGATACGTTAAATACGAGTGACGAACCACTTCAAAAGTTAAGTATGCAAGACATATCTACCTCGGATAATAAAGGGCTAATGTATTTTGAGGATTCAAAAGCATATTATAAAGCTTTGAATCAAAGGGAGAAACAAAGCTTGTTACCGGATTTGAGTATTGAATATTTTCAAGGTTCTAATAGTGGTTTAAATACTTCAATTAAAGGGTATCAGTTTGGGTTAAAAATCCCATTATTATTTAGTGGTAATAGGTCTAAAATAAAAGCATCTAATATTGCTCTGGATATTGTAGATGAGCAACAACAAGATTATAAGGTTAGATTAAATGCCGAACATCAATCGCTTTTGGCAAAGCTTCAAAAGTATGATGAGGCTATTATTTATTATGAAAACCAAGGAAAATCACTTTCCGAAGAAATTATAAAAACTGCTGAACGAACTTTTAAAGAAGGTGAAATTGATTTTTTTCAGTACATACAAAGTATTGAAACAGCTAAGGAAATCGAACTCACGTATCTCGACAATTTAAATAGTTACAATCAAACAATTATTGCAATCAATCATTTAATTTTATAAAATAATCAAAATGAAAAACTTATATATATTACTGTTTTTACTATTAATTACAGCCTGTGGGAATCAAGAAAAAAAGAATGAAACAACGGTCGAAGTAGAAGATAATTCAGATGAATTAGTAATTACTAAACAACAATTTGAAGGTGAAAAAATGACCTTGGGATCATTAACTGAACAAGATTTTAATGTTTCGGTGAAAACTAATGGACTGATTGATGTACCTCCTCATAATAAATCTAGTGTAACATCTTTCATTGGAGGGTTTATTAAAAAAGCTCCCTTACTAATTGGTGATGAAGTTAAGAAAGGACAATTGGTGGCTACACTTGAAAATATTGAGTTTGTTGAAATTCAACAAAATTATCTTGAGGTGTCAGAACAGCTTAGTTATCTTAAATCTGAATTTAATAGGCAGAAGATTTTGTTTGATGAGAATATTACTTCACAGAAGAACTTTTTAAAAGCAGAAAGTGTTTATAAAAGTAATTTGGCACATTATAATGGGTTGCATAAAAAATTACAAATGATGAATATTAATCCTACTAATGTTGAACAAGGTATTATATCTTCAACAATTAATTTATATGCTTCAATTGATGGATATGTTACTAAAGTAAATGTGAGTAATGGATCTTTTGTTTCACCTTCAGAGGTTATATTAGAAATAGTGGATACTGATCATATTCATTTGGAATTGTCAGTTTTCGAAAAAGACATTTTAAAAATCAAAAAAGCTCAGAAAATTCTGTTTATGCTTCCTGAAGCATCTGATGAAACTTTTGATGCTGATGTGCATTTAGTAGGAACAACTATCGACGAAATTACACGTCGTGTAAAGGTTCATGGGCATGTAGATAGCGAAGCTTCCAATTTTATAGTTGGAATGTTTATAGAAGCCGAAATTATTGTGAGTGAGTTAAAAAGCACCGCCTTACCAAAGGATGCAATAATAGAAGTAGACGATCATAATTTTGTTCTAGTTTTAAAAGAAGAAACAGATTCAGAATTTCATTTTGAAAAAGTGCAAGTCGAAATTGGAAATCAAACTGAAGAATTTGTTGAGGTTTTAAATCTTGAGCTATTGAAAGGTAAACAGTTGCTCACTAAAGGAACTTATATGTTATTGAACAATGGAGAAGGTGGTCACAATCATTAATCAATGAGTTATCAAATAAAAACCCCAAGCATTTGCTTGGGGTTTTTATTTAGTATATGTGTTGCAAGCTACATTTTCATGAGCCAATTCTTAACATCAACTTCTTGCTTTATAATTGCTTTTAAATCTTCAATTTTCACACGTTGTTGCTCCATTGTATCTCTATGTCTAATCGTCACGGTATTGTCTGTTTTAGTGTCATGATCAACAGTGATACAAAAGGGTGTTCCATTCGCATCTTGTCTTCTATAACGTCTTCCTACTGCATCTTTCTCGTCATAAGCAACATTGAAATCCCATTTTAACTCTTCAACAATCTTGCGTGCTATTTCTGGTAAACCATCCTTTTTTACTAAAGGAAGAATTGCAGCTTTTGTTGGTGCTAAAACAGCAGGTAACTTCAAAACAGTTCTTGTGGTGTTGTTATCTAATGCTTCTTCCGTTAACGCATTAGAAAATACAGCTAAAAACATACGGTCTAGTCCAATGGAAGTTTCCAACACATAAGGCGTATAACTTTTGTTTTCTTCATGGTCAAAATACTGTAATTTTTTACCTGAAAACTCTTCATGCGCTTTCAAATCGAAATCTGTTCGCGAGTGGATGCCTTCTAATTCTTTAAATCCAAAAGGGAATTTGAATTCGATATCAGAAGCAGCATCAGCGTAATGTGCTAATTTTTCATGGTCATGAAAACGATAATTATCAGCACCCATTCCAAGGGATAGATGCCATTTCATTCTCGTTTCTTTCCAATGCTCGTACCATTCTTTTTGAGTTCCTGGCTTAATGAAAAACTGCATTTCCATTTGTTCAAATTCACGCATTCTAAAAATAAATTGACGTGCTACAATTTCATTTCTAAATGCTTTTCCAGTTTGTGCAATACCAAATGGAATTTTCATACGTCCAGTTTTTTGAACGTTCAAAAAGTTTACAAATATACCTTGAGCAGTTTCTGGTCGTAAATAAAGGTCCATTGCATGTTCTGCAGAAGCTCCTAGTTTGGTCCCAAACATAAGATTGAACTGTTTTACATCAGTCCAATTTTTACTTCCAGTTAACGGATCAGCAATTTCTAATTCTTCAATTAAAGCCTTAACGTCAGCCAAGTCTTCGCTTTCTAAAGAATTTCCCATTCGAGTTAAAATGGTATTTATTTTTTCGAAATAGCCTAAAACACGAGGGTTGGTTGAAACGAATTCTTCTTTATTAAAAGCGTCGCCGAATCGTTTTGCAGCTTTAGAAACTTCCTTATTGATTTTAGATTCTATTTTAGCACAATAGTCCTCAATAAGAACATCAGCACGATAACGCTTCTTTGAATCCTTATTATCAATTAAAGGATCATTAAATGCATCTACATGGCCAGAAGCTTTCCAAATGGTAGGATGCATGAAAATAGCAGTGTCTATACCAACAATATTTTCATTCATTTGCACCATTGCCTTCCACCAATAGTCTCTTATGTTATTCTTTAGTTCTACGCCGTTTTGAGCATAGTCATAAACGGCACTAAGTCCGTCATAGATTTCGCTACTTTGAAATACGTAACCATACTCCTTCGCGTGAGAGATTACTTTTTTAAATTGATTATCATCTGCCATGGTGCAAAAATAAAAAACCGCTCCAATAAATAGAGCGGTTTTCTGAAAATTATATATGTTGATTTATTTTAATATGACTTGCGTGTCTCCTAGTTTTCTGTCTTCATGAAAAACACTTACAAAATAAGTGCCTTTAGTTAGAGGCTGATCATTAACATCTGACTCTACATTTACACATAAATCTAGGACTTTGTTATTATAGTTTACTGTTTTCTTTAAACTATATATTAATGAAGAATCTCCAAAATTCATGGCACCTTTATCGGCCATTACATTATTTTGTGGATTTACGATTTGTATGTACAATTCTTTTGCTCCTGTTTCCGTAAGCGAATTTTCGGCAAGAGTAAAACAAACTTCAATGCTTTTTGCATTTACGGCCTTTGCTGTAACAACTTGTTTTCCTAATATTGTTTTAAATGCTTCAGCTTTGAATGAATTGGCTGTTAATAACGCTCCTTTTTCTAAGGACGCATTTAATAATTTGTTTTCTTCAATTAGTGATGTGTTAATATCACGTTGTTCTTCAAAGGCATTAAACGCTAATATTTTTTCAGCTTCAAGAGCTTCATTTGTTTGATCTAATGAATCAATAGTCGTAAATAAGCTTTTATTATTAGATTTTAAAACGATAAGTTGATTTTTGAATTTTGAAATAACCGATAAATCGCTTTTAAGTATTCTAAGCGAATCCAATGTTAATATTGTTTCTCTTTTAGCTGTATTCAGCGCTTCAGATAAGGTAGTGTTATTAGCTGAAATATTATCATATCTCATAATCATTTGAGATAATTCAGTTTCTACTAATTGTTTTTCTTGTTCTAAAAATTGCTGATGCGCCTTAACGGATTGATAATTCGTAAAGCTAAATACAGATAAAACTGCTATTGCAACTATTAATGAACCTGAAATTAATCTATAGTTAAATAATTGAGGGTTAACTATCATTATTAATTTTGTTATTTTATCAAACGAAAGTAAAGATAATGTTAAGTAAAGCTTATTTTTATCGATGAAATGGTAAAAAATTTGTTAAACTTGTTTTTCCCGAAGGTTTGTTTGGGATGTACGAATTATTTAATTGAGCATGAGGCGTTAATTTGTACATCGTGTAGACATGAATTACCCCTTACAAATTACCATTTCGACGGAAGCGATATTGTGAAAAATGTACTCTATGGTCGTGTTAATTTACAAGAAGCAACAGCATTATTACACTTTTCAAAAAAGGGAATTGTGCAGCAACTCATGCATAATTTAAAATATAAAGGGCATGAGGATATTGGCAAACTATTTGGTATATGGTTAGGAGAAGAACTCAATACGATTGAAACCTATCCAAAGGTAGATCTGGTGATACCAGTTCCGCTTCATCGATCAAAATTAAAACGTCGTGGCTATAATCAGGTTTCGAAATTTGGTCAGGAAGTAGCAAAGGCTTTAGATGTTGAATATAGGAACGATATTTTGAAAAAAGTTGTCAATACGAAAACACAAGTTTTTAAAGATCGATTAAAACGATCCACTGAAAAAGATGCGGTTTTCATAATTGATGAAACACAAGAATTGAAGGGTAAACATATTTTAATTGTTGACGATATTATTACAACAGGAGCAACAATAGAACTTTGTACACATGCATTTAAGAATGTGGAAGACTTAAAATTCAGTCTTGCGACTATGGCAATTACCGATTAACATTAAAACTCTTTGAATTTTATCTGCAATTTTAAATGGTTGAGTACCGTTTGTATCCTAAATAAATTGTTAATTTGCTTAATACTTGAAGTTGAGAAATGCACAAATATCTATATAAAATTTTATTCGTAATTTTTACTAGTACGCTACTGGTAGCTTGTGCAAATCGTGGAACACCTTCAGGAGGTGAAAAGGACAAGGAGCCTCCGAAAATTGTGAGATCTATACCAGAGAATTTTTCAATTAATTTTAATGCTTCAGAAATTAAAATTTATTTCGATGAGTATATTAAAATAAAGGATGTCCAACGTCAACTTATCATCTCGCCTCCAATGGATCCACAACCAGATATTACACCATTAGGATCCGCAAGTAAGTACATTAAAATAAAATTATTGGATACGCTTCAACCAAATACAACATATGCGTTTAATTTTGGTCAAAGTATTGTAGATAATAATGAGGAGAATCCATATTCCTATTATAAATATGTGTTTTCAACTGGAGATTATATTGATTCACTTGCTGTGAAAGGACAAGTATTTGATGCGCTTAATAGGAAACCAGATGCTTTTGTTTCTGTGATGCTATATGAGATCGATTCTACATTTTCAGATTCTATAGTCTATAAGGAAAAACCTAAATATATCGCTAATACATCTGATAGCATTACAACATTTAGTTTGGAAAATTTAAAAGCAGGACACTATTTAATGGTCGCGCTAAAAGATGAAAATAACAACTATACATATCAGCAGAAATATGACAAAATTGGATTTTATAATGAATTTATTTCTGTACCAACGGATTCACTTTATGAATTAAAAGTATTCAAGGAGGCATTAGATTTCAAAGCCTATAGACCAAAACAATTTGCAGGTCAAAAAATAGTATTTGGCTATGATGGCGATTACAAGGATATGCAAGTCGAAATTATTGAAAATACACCTAAAGATTATGAATACAGACTGACTAAGGATAAGTCTACAGATTCATTGTATTATTGGTATAAACCAAAATTAGAATTAGATTCTACCTTATTTGTGGTATCAAATAAGACCTATAGAGATACTTTGACACATAAGTTTTTGACAATGGATAAAGATTCATTAACGATTAAAGCTTTGAAATCGGGAACTTTAAATTTTAATGAGAATTTTTCAATTGAAGGCAGTGTTCCTTTTACAAATATTGACGAAAAGAAAATCACGATTTTAGATAAAGATTCAGCAAAAGTAGCATTCAACACAAAATTTGAAACCTTATTAAACACCTATACTTTTGAATTTGATAAAACAGAATCTAATGTTTATAAAGTTCAAATATTACCTGAGGCACTGACTGATTTTTATGGGAATACAAATGACACACTGAATTATAGTTTAAGGACTAAAACCTATGCAGATTATGCGAATATGCGTGTGACATTGGTTAATGCAACCTATCCTGTAATTGTTCAATTAACAGATGGGAAGGGTGTTTTGAAATATGAATTGTTTGCAGATAAGCCTCAAGTTTTTGACTTCAAAACCATTGAACCATCAGACTATTTTTTACGAGTAATTTTTGATGCTAATGGAAATCAAAAATGGGATTCCGGAAATTATCTTGAAAAAGTACAACCAGAACGTGTAAGTTACTTTCCTCGATTAATTGATGAAGCACGAGCAAATTGGGATCCTGTAATTGAATTTATACTTTTAGAAGACTAAAAGTATCGCCATCATTCAAAAAATTTAGCTTTGTTCTGTAAGTTTCAAGATGAGATTTGCTTAGTGTCACAATTTCTATAGCTTCCTTATCTACAGGAATTTCATCCAATCGCTTTCCTAGACTATCAAATACTACTGAATGTCCTGAATACTCATAATTATTCGCATCTAGACCAACACGATTCACACCAATACAATAACTCATATTTTCAATAGCACGTGCTTTTAATAAGGTATTCCAAGCTTCAATTCTCACTTTTGGCCAGTTGGCTACATAAATTAGAGCATCATAACTATCGGTATTTCTTGCCCAAACAGGGAATCTTAGATCGTAACAAATTAAAGGGCAAAGTGTCCAACCTTTAATAGTGATACTAAGTTTGTTTTTACCAGCCGTATAGACCTTATGTTCGCCAGCAAGTGTAAATGTATGTCGTTTGTCATAGGATTCGATTGTTCCGTTGGAATGCGCGCAAATGAGTCTATTGTAGTACTGTCCGTTTTCTAAAATTACGACACTCCCAATAATTGAAGCCTTACTTTTGGAAGCAATATGTTTCATCCATGCTACAGTTTCGCCATCCATAGTTTCAGAAACTTCGGAAGCATTCATAGTAAAACCGGTCGTAAACATTTCAGGAAGGACAATAAGATCAACAGATTCAGATATGTCCTTTATTTTTTTACCGAAATTAATACGATTCTGTTCTGGATTTTCCCAAACTAAATCGGATTGTATGACTGCTATTTTTAAATCGTTTTGCATAGACTAAAACTAATTAAATTCTATTTAAAATTTCTGCCGCTCTTTTTAGGGTGTCTTCCGTTTTAGCAAAGCAAAATCTCAGCACCTTATTATCCAGACCATTTTCGTTAAAAACAGAAAGCGGAATTGACGCTAATTTATTCTCGATAGTCAATTGTTTGGCAAATTCTACATCTCCTAAATTTGTGATTTCAGAATAGTCTAATACTTGAAAATAGGTGCCTTTTGAGGGTGTAATTTTAAATCGAGACTCTTTTACTAAACTTAAGAACAAGTCTCTTTTGTTTTGATAGAAAAGGGATAAATCTTGATAATGATTGGGTTCCTGTAAATAATCGGCTAATGCTTTTTGAGCAGGATGATTTACACTAAATACATTAAACTGATGCACGTTGCGAAACTCTTTCATTAATTGGTCAGGTGCACAACAATAGCCTAGTTTCCATCCTGTATTGTGAAATGTTTTTCCAAAAGATGCAACTACAAAACTCCTAGATTTTAAATCTGGAAGTAGACATGCACTTTGATGCTGTTCGTTATCAAAAATAATATGCTCATAGACTTCATCACTTAATACGATAATATTTGTATTTGCGGTTAAGGTCTGAAGTTGTAATAGGTCATCTTTTGAAAATACAGTTCCACTCGGATTGTGTGGTGTATTTACGATAATCATTTTAGTACGACTTGTTATTTGCTGTTTAACAAAACTCCAATCGATATTATAATTGGGAGCTTCGAGTTGAATGGCAATCGTTTTTCCACCGTTCAGTTCTATAGTTGGTTCATAACAATCGTAAGCGGGTTTAAATATAATGACCTCGTCATTCGGTCTGATAAAAGCAATAATTATTGTAAATATGGCCTGAGTTGCTCCTGCAGTAACCGTGATTTCTGTTTCAGGATTATAAGACGTTTGATATAACAGCTCAAATTTTTGTGCGATGGCTTCTCTTAATTCTAAGTTTCCTGGCATTGGAGCGTATTGATTGTGACCAGAATTCATGGCTTTTGAAACTAAGTCAATGAGTTTTTGATCGCTATTAAAATTTGGAAAACCTTGCGATAAATTTATGGCATTGTGGGTGTTTGCCAAAGCACTCATAACTGAGAATATAGAGGTTGAAACGTTGGGGAGTTTGGATTGGTGTTGCATAACTTTCTTAAAATACTATTTACAAAGCTACAACGTTTAAAATGGTATGAAAAACATATTATTCATATTAATCGCCTTTATTTCATTTTTCAGTTATAGTCAAACAGTTTCTGAAAATAAAACAATTCATGTTTTTGTGGCTTTGTGCGATAATGTGAATCAGGGCATTGTTCCAGTTTCAGCGTCATTAGGAAATGGCCAAAGCCCAAATACAAATTTATATTGGTCGGCTTTGTATGGTGTAAAAACGTATTTTAAAAGAAGTGAAGATTGGATTCTTTTGTCTACAGAAAAAAATCCAAAGACCTATATTCTTGAACGCGCTTTATATATGCATAGTTCTTCAAACACTTTTTTATTGGCAGATGCTTATGATGGAAAATACATTAAACAAACTACGATTGATTTTTTGGAAGCTACTGCTGGTAGAAATAGCATAGTTATACCTTATATGGACTCTGTATTTAACTTTGGTGGAGATTCACAATTGTTGGCATATATTGGACATGATGGATTGATGGAGTTTGATGTTAAGGGTGATTTTGAACCTATTAATGACAAAGCGCGAGATGCTATTATTTTAGCATGTATAAGCAAGGATTACTTTAAACCTTATATTCAAAAAACAAAAGTAAATCCATTGGTTTGGTCAACAGGATTAATGTCTCCTGAAGCGTATACTTTGAAATGGGCAATTGATGGATGGATATTAAATGAATCTGATTCTGAAATTAGAGAACGCGCAGCACAATCGTATCATTATTATCAAAAGTGTGGCATACGTGGCGCTCGGAATTTATTAGTTACAGGTTCCTGATTTTTGCAATAGCGATTGATGTGGCATCCTTTTTAAAATAAAAATAACGATAATTTTGCATTTAGGAACGGAATAGACAGATTGCCATGTCGTTTACTCCTCGCAATGACGTATTAAAAAGATATAACGGAAAGCGTGGTGCAACGCAGTTGGAATTGCCCCAAATAAAAAACCCTCACAGTTTTGCAAGGGTTTAAATTATAATGTGTTGTCATTGCGAATCACGTTTTTTGACGTGATGTGGCAATCTGCAAATTTATAATGAGATTACCACGTCGCTTTACTCCTCGTAATGACGTTTCAAATTAGTATCTGTAATACTCAGGCTTATATGGACCTTCTTGTTTTACACCAATGTAGCTTGCTTGATCTTCACGAAGTTCTGTAAGCTCAACACCAATTTTTGCTAAGTGTAATTTTGCGACCTTTTCATCTAAATGTTTTGGTAACATATACACTTCATTTTTATAAGCAGCTCTATTATTCCAAAGTTCTAATTGAGCTAAGGTCTGGTTAGTAAATGAATTACTCATCACGAAACTAGGATGGCCTGTTGCACAACCTAAGTTGACTAATCGTCCTTCTGCAAGGATCAATAAATCTTTACCATCAATAGTATATTTATCTACTTGAGGCTTAATTGTATCTTTAGTATGACCATGATTTTCATTCAACCATGCCATATCAATTTCGTTGTCAAAATGACCAATATTACATACGATAGCTTTGTCTTTCAATGCTTCGAAATGACGACTTTGCACGATGTCTTTATTTCCAGTAGTGGTAATCACAACATCGGCATTTCCAATTACTGTTTCAAGTTTTTTTACTTCAAAACCATCCATTGCAGCTTGAAGCGCACAAATAGGATCAATCTCAGTAACGGTTACAATACTTCCAGCACCTTTAAATGAGGCAGCGGTTCCTTTACCAACATCACCATATCCACATACAACCACACGTTTTCCAGCTAACATGATATCTGTAGCTCTTCGTATCGCATCAACTGCACTCTCTCTACAACCGTATTTGTTATCGAATTTAGATTTGGTAACAGAGTCATTCACATTAATTGCAGGCATTGGTAGTGTACCCGCTTTCATTCTGTCATATAATCTATGGACACCAGTAGTCGTTTCTTCCGATAAACCATTAATACCTTCAGCAAGTTCTGGATAGCGATCTAAAACCATATTGGTTAAATCGCCTCCATCATCTAAAATTAAATTTAATGGTTTTCTGTCTTCACCGAAAAATAAGGTTTGCTCAATACACCAATCAAACTCTTCTTCAGTCATATCTTTCCAAGCATATACGGCTGTTCCTGCATCTGCTATAGCTGCTGCTGCCTGATCTTGAGTAGAAAATATGTTACATGAACTCCAAGTAACTTCAGCACCTAGAGCTTGTAAGGTTTCAATTAAAACTGCAGTTTGAATAGTCATATGCAAACATCCAGCAATTCGAGCGCCTTTAAGCGGTTGCGATTCCATATATTCTTCACGAAGACTCATTAATCCTGGCATTTCAGCTTCTGCTAAATTAATCTCTTTTCGACCCCAAGAAGCAAGTGAAATATCTTTAACTTTGTTTGCTACGTAAGGAATTGTTTTTGTATTCATCGGTTCTTTTTTTATTTGTATTTAATAGGTCATATGTAATGCCAATATTATTCTTATTCTAACACAAGCTTCATTGTTTATGGCATTTCATAATTGTATATTTGTTAAAATGCAATTGCAAAGGTAATTAATAAGTCTGAGAAATATAAATGCCTCTATATAAAACACTCAATCCCAACTCACAAACTGTTGTTAAAATCTGGAAGATTTCGGAATCATACAATGAATTAATGGCGCCTTTAGATTTGAAGCCGCAGAGCTTAGAACGGGTTTTAGGAATGAAAAGTGAATTGCATCAACGTGGATTTTTAAGCATACGTCATTTGTTAAGATCATTTGATTATTCTGATCAGGATTTGTTCTATGATGATAACGGCAAACCGCATCTTAAGGATGGAAAACATATTTCTATTACGCATTCATTTACGTTTTCGGCAGTAATTGTAAGTGCTTCTGAAGTGGGCATAGATATTGAAAAACAACGTGAGAAAATTGCGATAATTGCTAAAAAATTTGTGGATTATGAATTTGATTATTTAGACAAAAGTGCAGATAATTATATTAATAAGTTGACCGTTATTTGGGGTGTTAAGGAATCATTATACAAACTTTTTGCAACACCTGGAATGCTTTTTAAAGCTCATTTTTTAGTGATACCCTTTATGATTCGAGATGGAGAAACTGTAGCTTGGATTGATTATAAAGGTGAAAAAATAAGATTCAAGGCTGAGTTTTTGGAATTCGAAGGCTTCACTTGTGCATTTACACTTCCTTCATGAAGCAATTGTATCAAGACATATTAGATTCTGCTCAAAAGGGTAAAAAATTATTAGCCATATTAGTCGATCCGGATAAAATGATGCCTGAAGGCATATCTAGCTTTTTTCAAAGTGTAAATAATTCTATTATTACTCACATTTTTGTTGGTGGAAGTACAGTAAATGATGAAGCAACCGAAGCCTTAGTTTTAGAAATCAAAAAGCAAACCCAACTACCAATCGTTTTATTTCCAGGAGATGTTACTCAAATTACAGAAAAGGCCGATGCGCTATTGTTTTTGTCCTTAATCTCTGGGAAAAACCCAGAATATCTCATCGGAAAACAAGTAGAAGCAGTTTCGAAATTAAGAACTTCACAACTCGAAATAATACCTACAGGTTACATTTTGATTGAAAACGGAAAGAAAACTTCTGTACAGAAAGTAACACAAACACAACCTATGGTTAGATCGAATATTCAACACATCGTAAATACGGCCAAGGCAGGCGAATTATTAGGAATGAAATTAATTTATCTTGAAGCAGGTAGTGGAGCAACCCATTCAATTCCGGATGAAATTGTTAGCGCTGTAAAACAAGATTTGCAAGTTCCTTTAATTGTGGGAGGCGGTATAAAAAGTAAAAAACAATTGGAAATGACGTTTAATGCAGGAGCAGACGTAGTAGTTATTGGAACTGCATTTGAAGAAGACGCTTCTTTTTTTGATCAGATAAAATGAACGATATAATAGATTTTTATCTAGAACCCTATAGAGCTGCAACTAGTTTTAATATTGTATTAGAAATTACTGCAGTAATATGTGGTATTGCAAGTGTGTGGTATGCAAAAAAAGAGCATATCTTAGTGTATCCAACAGGCATTATAAGTACTGTGATTTATGTGTATATCTGTTTCCAATTTACCTTATATGGCGACTTAATAATTAACGTCTATTATACCTTAATGAGTGTTTATGGTTGGTATGTGTGGACAAGAATGATTAAAGGTGAACATATTGAAATTACCACTTCAAATCAAAAGGATAGATTACAAGCGCTAGGGATTTTCGTGAGTACAGCTGTTTTTGTGATTTTTGTGTATTTATACTTTGATCGATTTGATAGACTAACAGATTATTTTGACACGTTTACGACTGGTGTGTTTTTTGCGGCAATGTGGTTAATGGCAAATAAAAAAATAGAACATTGGATATTATGGATTGCAGGAAATATCATTTCTATTCCCTTATATTTTATTAAAGGTTTAGGGTTTTCAGGAGTACAGTTTACCATATTTTTGGTGTTAGCATATTTAGGATATAAAGAATGGAAAAAGAGCTTAAACAACAATCAGCAAATTGCATAAAAGTTGTTTTGTTTGGACCTGAATCAACAGGAAAAACAACACTTTCTAGACAATTGGCAAGACATTATAATTCAGTATGGGTTAGAGAGTATGCGCGAGTCTATCTTCAGGATAAATGGAATAATGAGCGAAAAACATGCGAGCCTAAAGATCTTTTGCCAATTGCAAAGGGTCAAATGCAATTGGAAAATGAATTGTCTCAAAAGACCAATACGGTGTTAATTTGCGATACGGATTTGTTAGAAACTAAAGTGTATTCCGAAGCCTATTATTTGGGGAGTTGTGATCCTGTTTTGGAAAAATATGCACTCGAAAACACCTATGATATATATTTTTTAACCTATATTGATACGCCATGGGAAGCAGACGATTTACGTGATAAACCGAATGAAAGAAAGCGTATGTTTCGAGCGTTTCAAGATGCTTTAATTAAATATAAAAGACCCTATGTTTTATTAAAAGGAGATAAAAGTAATCGATTAGAAGAAGCAATAAAACATATTGATCAATTATTAAATAAAAGCAAGTGAGTTTTACAAATCGAGAGATACAACAAATAGAAAAAAAGGGACTTACTTTAGATAAAATTAATTATCAAATAACACTTTTTAAGTCTGGAATTCCATACGTGAATCTTAGTTCAACTGCAGTTTTAGATCAAGGAATTAATTCCGTTTCCGCAGAGCAAAAAACGCATTATATAAATTTTTACGATTCAAAACGAAACTCAGTTTCGATTTTAAAATTTGTACCAGCTTCTGGCGCCGCAACACGTATGTTTAAAACGCTGTTTAAGTTTCTTGATAAATATGATCCTAATAAAGAAACGATTAATTCATTTATCAACAGAGAGAAGGAAAGTAACCTATCAATTTTTTTGGTAGGAATTGAAAAATTACCTTTTTATGAAATCGTAGTAGAAGCAATGGAGTCCTTTTATCCAGATTTCAAAACCCTCTCAAATAATAAGCAAAAACACCTGTTTGTAAGTGCAATGTTGGATGAGGATAAATTAAATTATGGATTTTATCCTAAAGGGTTATTGCCATTTCATGAATATAAAGACCATGTTGCTACAGCATTTGAAGAACATTTATTTGAAGCATCTCATTATGCGTCCTCCAATAACCAAGCTGAGCTGCATTTTACAATTTCTGAAAAGCATAATCATAAGTTTGATGAAGAATTTAAAAGAATAGAAGAAATTGTAGAGCGTAAAACGAATACGTCATTTAATATTTCGTTTTCATATCAAAAGGAATCTACAGATACTATTGCCGTTAATACTAAAAATGAACCCTTCAGAGATGAACATGGACAGCTTTTATTTAGACCCTCAGGACATGGTGCATTGTTGGAAAACCTAAATGATTTTAATGCAGATATCATTTTTGTAAAAAACATAGATAATGTTGTTGTCTTTAAGTTTGAACAAGAAGTTGCTGAGTATAAAAAAATGCTAGCAGGCATATTATTGGAAACCCAAGAGGTGGCATTTAAATATTTACATCAATTAGAAACCAAAAATGTATCTGAAGAGGAATGTATTCTAGTTGCTGAGTTTTTATCAAATAAGTTGAACGTAGTAATTTCTTCAGAGTTTGAAAAGTATTCTAAAAAATACCAAATTGAATATCTGACAGAAAAACTAAACCGACCGATTCGTGTTTGTGGCATGGTAAAAAACGAAGGAGAACCTGGTGGTGGGCCTTTTTGGGTTAAAGGTGAAAATGGTCAAATTTCACTACAAATTGTCGAATCTGCTCAAATAAATAAAAAAGATAAACAGCAAAAGGATATCTTAAAAAATGCAACGCATTTTAATCCAGTTGATTTGGTTTGTGGAATTAAAAATTTCAAAGGAGAGAAATTTGATCTTAATGAATTTATCGACCCTAAAACGGCATTTATAACTATGAAAACCAAAGTTGGCAAAGATTTAAAAGCTTTGGAATTACCTGGATTATGGAATGGTAGTATGGCGTTTTGGAACACTATATTTGTTGAAGTACCACTAATTACTTTTAATCCAGTGAAAACGGTTACTGATTTACTCAAACCTACCCATCAAATAAAATAAGAATGTTTGATGAAGCTCTATTAATATCAGAACTCATATTTAAAGCGAGTCGTAGCTCTGGCGCCGGAGGACAACATGTTAATAAAGTAGCGTCAAAAGTTGAATTATCGTTTCAAGTAAAAGAGTCACTAGTATTAAATGATGATCAAAAAGAATTGCTAATTTTTAATTTGGACACAAGACTAACTAAAAACAAAGTATTACAATTACAGTGTGGAGAAAGTAGGAGTCAGCATAAGAATAAGGCTTTGGTTATTCAGAGATTTTTAGATATTATTAGGGAAGGCCTTATTGTTCCTAAGGAGCGAAAACCAACCAAAGTCCCAAAATCAGTCGTGAAAAAACGCTTATCAAATAAGAAGAAGCAATCCCAAAAAAAAGCCAATAGAAAACTTCCAGACTTGGATTAAAAAAAAACCAATTAATTCATTCCAGTTTCATAAATGCGTACTACCTTTGCCACGTTCTCAATAAAGGGGTGCCTATTATCGGCTGAGATCATACCCATTGAACCTAGAACAGGTAATGCTGTTTAGGAACCGAGCGTAAATAAAATGTCCAGTGGACATTTTTAGCGAGTGCAATTAATTCATCAGTTATGAAATTTTTGCAATTTAGCTCATGGTAAAGAAACAATTTGTTTCTAAACAAATAATTATTAATTAAGAATAATGACCTCTTTTTATTCGATTATATGTCATATATATCGTAATGAAAAATGTATTTAAATTATTACTGTTTTTTACGCTTTCTGTAAGCGTTGTTGCTCAAGAAAAACAACAAGATTCAACAAAAGTTGAAACTCTAGATGAGGTTCTTGTTAAGGCCGTTCGGGTAAGCGCAACTTCACCAATTACACATTCAAATGTGACAAAGAAAGAACTTTCAAAACGTAATTTGGGGCAAGATATTCCAATGCTTCTTAACTTTTTGCCTTCTGTTGTTTCGAGTTCAGATGCTGGTGCCGGAATTGGTTATACAAGCATTAGAGTACGAGGCGTAAGTGCCCAATCTACTAATATTACGCTTAACGGAATTCCTTATAATGATGCGGAATCTTTAGGTACATTTTGGGTGAATTTAGGAGATATGGCTTCATCGGTAGAAAGTTTACAATTGCAACGTGGTGTTGGGACTTCTACAAATGGATCAGGTGCTTTTGGCGCAAGTATTAATGTGCTTACAGATGCTGTTTCTCAAAATGCAAACGGCGAAATTTCAAATAGTTTTGGTAGTTATAATACAAGAAAACATACGCTAAAATTCAGTACCGGGGTTTTAAATAATCATTTTGAATTTGCTGGGAGATTATCGCAGATACATTCCGATGGATATATTGACAGAGCCGAATCGAATTTAAAATCCTATTTTTTGCAAGCGTCATATGTTGATGAAAATACCTTAGTAAAAGCAATCACATTCAGCGGAAAAGAGGTGACTTATCAATCTTGGAATGGCTTAGAAGATTTAGATAAATTAGAAAACGATAGAACTTATAACACAGCTGGAGAATATACAGATGAAAATGGCGTGACAAGATTTTATGATAATGAAGTAGATAATTACCAACAAGATCATTATCAGTTACATTGGAACCAGCGTTATAATTCGAATTGGTCAACTAATTTAGGGTTGAATTATACCTATGGGAGAGGTTATTTTGAACAATATAAAGAAGACCAAGATTTAGTAGATTATGGGTTTGATGCAGTTGAAATTGGTAATGAAACTATTTCTGAAACTGATTTAATTCGAAGACGTTGGTTAGACAATGATTATTATGTTGTCAATGCAAGTGTGAACTATAAGAAGAATAAATTAAATACAATTTTTGGAATGTCTTACAGTCACTATTCAGGAGATCATTTTGGAGAAGTGATTTGGGCGCAGTATGCAAGTAATAGTGATATAAGAGATCGCTATTATGATGGCAATGGTACAAAAAATGATTTTAGTTCTTTTGCTAAGGCTACCTACAGATTAAACGACAATATAAGTTTATATGCCGATCTTCAATCACGAAAAGTAACCTATAAAACCACGGGGACGAATTCAGATCGATTGAATTTTAAAGTAGATAAACAGTTTAACTTTTTTAATCCTAAAGCCGGAATCACGTACCAATTTAATGCAAAAAACAACTTGTATTTTTCATATGCTAGAGCAAATAGAGAGCCAAATCGTGATGATTTTGAGAATAATGCAAATGTCAAACCAGAGCAACTTAACGATTTTGAATTGGGTTGGAGATATAGATCAAATACGTTTAGTTTAAATGCTAACGCTTATTATATGCTCTATAATGAACAGCTTATTTTAACTGGACAATTAGATGACGTTGGAAGCCCGCTAAGAGATAATAGTGGTAAAAGTTACAGACTTGGATTAGAATTAGATGGAATTGTAAAAGTAAATGATAAATTTTCAATTCAACAAAATTTGACGTTGAGTTCAAATAAAAACAAGGAAACTATAGCTTCAATTGATGGAGAACTTCAGAATTTAGGTAAAACAAATATTTCTTTTTCACCAGAATTGATTGCGGCTAATATTTTAGTTTTTCAAGCCACACAAAATCTTCAATTTTCTTTTTTAAGCAAATATGTAGGTGAACAATTCATGGGGAATACGGACGCTGAATTTTCTAAATTAGACAGTTATTTTGTGAATGATCTGAGCATGAATTATGAGATTGAGACCCAATCTATATTTAAATCAATAGTCATATCTGGATTGGTAAATAATGTCTTCGGAAAAAAATATGTATCCAATGGATATTATTACACCTATGATGATGACTGGTCTGACCCGGTAGACGTGACAACCATTGAAGGCGCAGGTTATTATCCGCAGGCCACTACAAATTTTTTAATTGGGGCAACCTTAAAGTTTTAGATGAGCCGTTTTTAACGTGTTTATGGAAATGTTCATGACAAATTGCTTTTTTAGGAATCGCTTTTAGTAATTTTGCAGCTTTAAAATTACAGGTATGATTTCAGTAGATAATTTAGCAGTAGAATTTAGTGGTCACACCCTTTTTAGTGAGGTCTCATTTACCATAAATGAGAATGATAAAATCGCTTTAATGGGAAAAAATGGCGCAGGAAAATCTACGATGATGAAAATCATAGCAGGTGTTCAAAAAGCCACAGGTGGAAATGTGAGAACACCTAAAGACGCTATTATTGCCTATTTGCCTCAGCAGTTATTAACTGAAGATAACACCACTGTTTTCGAAGAAGCCTCCAAAGCCTTTAGTCATGTGTTTGCAATGCGTGATGAGATGGAAGGATTAAATAAACAGCTCGAAACACGAGCTGATTATGAGTCTGATGCCTATATGAAACTTATTGAGCGTGTAGCAGACTTGGGTGAGACCTTTTACGCTTTAGAAGATGTAAATTATGATGCCGAAGTTGAAAAAGCACTCAAAGGCTTAGGATTTAAGCAATCTGATTTTATGAGACAAACCAATGAGTTTTCTGGTGGATGGCGTATGCGAATCGAACTCGCTAAAATACTACTTCAGAAACCAGACTTGATTTTATTGGATGAGCCTACCAATCATATTGATATTGAATCCGTGATTTGGTTAGAAGATTTTTTGGTCAATAAAGCCAATGCAGTGGTTGTAATTTCTCACGACAAAGCGTTTATCGATAATATTACCAATCGTACTATTGAAGTTGCCATGGGACGTATTTACGATTACAAAGCCAATTATTCGCATTACTTGCAATTGCGTGAAGAGCGACGCGCTCATCAATTAAAAGCGTACCAAGAACAGCAAAAAATAATTGCTGATAATATGGCTTTTATTGAACGGTTTAAAGGGACCTATTCAAAAACCAATCAAGTGTCGTCTCGTGTTCGCATGTTAGAAAAATTGGAAATTATAGAAATTGATGATGTAGATACTTCTGCCTTGAAACTCCGTTTTCCACCAACCAATCGTTCTGGTGATTATCCAGTAACGGTTAAAGACGTTTCTAAATCCTATGGCGAACATACGGTTTTTCAAAATGCAAATATGTCGATTGCTAGAGGTGAGAAAGTCTGTTTTGTAGGGCGTAATGGTGAAGGAAAGTCCACCATGATTAAAGCCATTTTAGGTGAAATAGAGGTCGATGGCTCTTGCAGTTTAGGGCACAATGTAAAGGTTGGATATTTTGCACAAAACCAAGCAGCTTTATTAGATGAAAGCTTAACCGTTTTTCAAACTGTAGATGAGGTAGCAAAAGGTGATGTAAGAACACAAATTAAAAATATCTTGGGTCGTTTTATGTTTAAAGGTGACGATATCGATAAAAAAGTAAGTGTGCTTTCTGGTGGTGAAAAAACCAGATTGGCCATGGTGAAACTCTTGTTAGAACCTGTGAACTTACTAATCCTTGATGAGCCCACTAACCATTTAGATTTAAAATCTAAAGATGTGTTGAAAGAAGCCTTGGCTAGTTTTGATGGCACCTTAATTCTGGTCTCTCACGATCGTGATTTTTTACAAGGCTTGTCTAAAAAAGTATTTGAATTTAAAGATCAACGCGTGATTGAGCACTTTGAAACTATTGATGATTTCTTAGTGAGAAACAGAATTGAGAGTTTGAAGGCTATTGATTTGTAAATTAAGACAAGTTAGGATTAAATGTGAAAGGTCAAATTGTGATATTTCACATATTTTCAGAAAATGAAAATCTGAAGAAAATCAATGTTGTTCTTAAAGTTAATCAGCATTAAAACAGAGAAATGGAACAAATAATGACATTCAAAACGGGTCTTTCATTTATTCTATTTTAAAAAAACGCAGCTATTTTTAATTTAATGCGCCTCCAACCAATTATCACCAGTATCTAAATCGACATCTAAAGGCACGTCTAGTTTATAAGCAGCTTCCATTTCTGTTTTTACCAATTGTTTAATGATTTCCAATTCTGGTTTGTAAACATCAAATACGAGTTCATCATGGACTTGCAATAGCATTTTGGTTTTAAAGTCTTCTGAGTTAAGCTTCTTATGAATATTAATCATGGCAATTTTAATAATGTCAGCCGCACTTCCTTGTATAGGGGCATTTACGGCATTACGCTCGGCGGCGCCTCTAACCACAGCGTTTCTAGAATTGATATCTTTTAAATATCTACGACGACCTAAAACAGTTTGTACATAGTCATTATCACGAGCAAAATCTACTTGGGCACTCATATAGCTTCTGAGCTTAGGATACGTGGCATAATAGGTGTCGATCAAATCTTTGGCCTCAGTTCTAGATAAGTCAGTTTGATTACTTAATCCAAAGGCAGACACACCATATATGATTCCGAAATTAACAGTTTTTGCATTACTACGTTGTTCTCGCGTAACTTCAGACAATGGCACATTAAATACCTTTGATGCTGTTGATGCGTGAATGTCTTCACCATTTTTAAAGGCAGTAATCATGGTTTCTTCTTTGCTTAATGCAGCAATGATTCGTAGTTCTATTTGCGAGTAATCTGCAGCTAATAAGGTGTAATCGGAATTTCTTGGAATAAATGCCTTACGAACCTGACGCCCGCGTTCCGTTCTAATTGGAATGTTTTGAAGATTAGGGTTATTGCTCGATAAGCGTCCAGTAGCTGCAACGGCCTGCATATAATCAGTATGCACACGTCCTGTGCTATCTTCCACTTGATTTGGTAAAGCATCTACATAGGTACTCTTCAATTTTGCCAAGCCACGATATTCTAAAATATGTTGAATAATCTCATGGTCTTTAGCCAAATAGGAGAGTATGTCTTCTGAAGTAGCATACTGACCTGTTTTGGTTTTTTTAGGTTTATCAACAAGCTTCAATTTTTCAAATAAAATAATACCGAGTTGCTTCGGAGACGCTATATTAAATTCTTCACCAGCAGCAGCATATATTTTCGCTTCTAAAGATTTTATGTCGGTATCTAATTCTTCTGATAATGAATTTAAAAAGGGTTGATCTAAATTGATGCCTTCTAATTCCATATCAGATAGAACACGAAGTAAAGGCACTTCAATATCATCAAATAATTTTTGAGTATTGGCCTCGCCTAATTCATTTTGAAAATGTTCTTTCAATTGGAGTGTAATGTCGGCATCCTCAACAGCATATTCCGTTTGTTTTTCTAAAGGAATCTCTCGCATAGAAAGTTGGTTTTTTCCTTTTTTACCAATCAATTCTGTAATAGAAATTGGTGTGTAGTTTAAATAGGTCTCAGCCAACACATCCATGTTGTGTCGCATATCAGGATTGATTAAATAATGTGCTAACATGGTGTCAAAAAGTTTCCCTTGAACACTAATGTCGTATTTGGCTAAAACTTTAATATCGTATTTAAGATTTTGTCCGATTTTTTCAATGGAATCACTTTCAAAAAATGGACGCAGTTGTTCTATTAACTCTTGGGCTTCGTTTTTATCTTCAGGGAAAGGCATATAGAATCCTTTTCCAACTTCCCAAGAAAATGCAATCCCAACCAATTCTGCTGTTATTGGATTTAATCCAGTCGTTTCAGTATCAAAACAAACAGACGGTTGTTGCATCAGATTTTTAATAAATAATTTCGTTGCCATTCCAGGAGCCACACTTTGATAAAAATGAGATGTAGTCTCAGATGTTTTTCTACTGTATTCTAAAATGGTTTCACTGCCATTTGTTGGAGTATCGTCTCCACCACCAAATAGTGAAAATTGACCAGATCCTGCGGATACTTCTTTTTCAGGAAACGACTTTTTTTCTGTTTTAGTTTCAACTGAAGCGGTCGTTTCTTTCGAAGAATTATTAGAAGCTTCAACAGCAAAAGTTTTTGTAAAATTATCTATTAGACGTCTAAATTCTAATTCCTGAAAAATGTCCATGACCTTTGAAATATCAGGTTGTTCGAGTTCAAAATCATCAAAATTAAATGCAACTGGAACATCGAGCATTATGGTTGCTAACTTTTTAGAAAGGATACCTAATTCGCCATTGGCCTCAATCTTTTCTTTCATTTTGCCTTTTAGCTCATGTGTGTTAGCAAGTAAATTTTCCATACTGCCATAAGCCGCCAAAAACTTTTTTGCAGTTTTTTCGCCTACACCTGGTAGTCCAGGAATATTATCACTAGAATCACCCATCATACCTAAAAAATCAATGACTTGTAGTGGATCTACAACCTCAAATTTTTTCTGAACTTCCGGAATACCCCAAGTCTCGTAACCGCCTCCAAACATTGGTCTGTACATAAATATATTATTAGAAACTAGCTGCGCAAAATCTTTGTCAGGCGTTACCATAAATGTTTGATAGCCTTCTTTTTCGGCTTTTTTGGCAAGTGTGCCAATCACATCATCGGCTTCATACCCTTCTTTCACCATAATAGGAATATGCATGGCCTTTAAAATTTCATAAATGTAAGGCACAGCAATTTTTATAGCTTCAGGTGTTGCATCTCTATTGGCTTTGTAAGCGTCGTACATTTCTACTCTGTCTGCACTACCTCCTTTATCAAAACATACTGCTAAATGATCTGGTCGTTCACGCTTAATTACGTCTAAAAGCGAATTCATAAACCCTAGAATAGCGGAAGTATCGGTACCTTTTGAATTAATTCTCGGGTTTTTAATAAATGCGTAATAGCCTCTAAAAATTAGGGCGTATGCATCTACTAAAAAAAGACGTTTTTGATCTGACATTGCTTTTGGTTTTGAAGATTATAAAACTACAAAAACTTATGCTTTAATAGATGAAATTTGAATTGCAATTTGTAATTTTCGAATCTAATTATATACAATGAATACATTTTCAATTGCCATACATGGAGGCGCAGGAACGCTCGTAAAAGGAATGATGACTACAGCGTTGGAGATGCAATATAAAAAAGCCTTGGAAATTGCACGTGATAAAGGCTATGGAATCCTTGAAAGTGGCGGAACTGCTGTTGATGCTGTTGAAGCTTCAGTAAAATCACTAGAGGATTCTCCATTATTTAATGCAGGAAAAGGGTCTGTTTTTACAGCTGAAGGTACGCATGAGATGGATGCGAGCATTATGGATGGAAAAACACTTAATGCTGGAGCTGTTTCATTAATAACAGGGATTAAAAACCCCGTGAGTTTGGCTCGCGATGTCATGGATAAAAGTTATCACGTGTTTTTGGCTGGTGACGGTGCTATGGAATTCGCTAAAAGTAATGGTTATGAGATTAAAAACCCCGAATATTTTTATGATGAAGTGCGTTATCAGCAATGGCAAGACATAAAGGAAAGTGATAATTTTCAATTAGATCACAGTGTTAAAAAAGATGGAAAATTTGGAACTGTAGGTGCGGTTGCTTGTGATCAAAATGGGAATATTGCTGCAGCGACTTCAACAGGAGGTATGACAAATAAAAAATGGGGACGTGTTGGTGATTCACCAATGATTGGTGCTGGAAATTATGCAAACAACAAGACATGTGCTGTGAGTTGTACTGGAAGTGGTGAGTTTTTTATAAGAGGTGTTGTGGCATACGATGTATCTTGTTTAATGGAACATAAAGGATTGAGTTTAGAAGTCGCTTCTCAAGAGGTGATACAAAAACGTATTTTAGAGATTAAAGGTGATGGAGGCTTGATTGCGGTTGATGTGAAAGGAATTATATCGATGCCTTTCAACACGGAAGGCATGTATAGAGCTTCTAAATCTTCTACTGGTGAAGAGGACATTTCTATTTATAAATAGTGGAATTGACTTTAATCGATTAGTGTTTCTTTCCAAAATATTTAGACCAAGGTATTGGCAAAAAGAATAACGCCATTCCCCATAAAAACAAGACATTTAATACGAATAATACAGTTCTATAATTGTAAAGTGCGAGGTATAGGATACTGTCCAAAATAAAAAGTAACAGAAAAAATACTGGCGTATATAAAAGGATATATTTAAGTGCGGCATCATTGCTCAGTGTTTTGGAATCAGAAGATAATTGTAGCCACTGACCTTGATGTTCAGATGACGTCCAATTGAATTTTCGATCAAAGTCGAGAAATGATATCAATTGTTTGAAACGATTTATAATCTGCGGATTGTAACTTATATTGAGATTTCCTTTTGGCCAAGTGATAAATGCTAACAGGAAAATAAGTAGAGAATCAAAGAAGTGCCCGAATCGAAAGGAGGTAATAGTAAATAACATACCGTGAAAAATAATGATGATCCAAACGGCAAGTTTACGTTGTTTTTTAAATAACAGTAAAACACCTAGTAACAATTCACTTGTAATAGCTATCCAAGACAAGAATTTAGCAAACCACATGTCAGGTAAAAGTTTAGAGATTTCCATATAGAATGGATTTGCTCTTGCGTTTAACAACCAATTATGCATATAGGCACCAGACCACCAATCTACATCGAGTATTTTATTTAATGAAGCCCCTAAATAGATAAGACTTAATTGCAAAAATAATAGCCAAGGCGGTTGTTTGTTATTTGTTAATCCAGCTAGAAATAGTGCACATCCGCAAACAAAAGTATGATTCGCAAATAATGGTTTTGAAGATAAGATGGTTAAAATAATGACTAGACCCAAAAGAATACTTGCGCTTCGTACGAAATAATTAAAGAATAGAGCCAAAGCACTAATTAAAAAGAGTGTTCTCAAGGTGAATTTAAAAATTCCTGATGTTTCATGAAAGACATCTAAACTTGCAATAAATGGGATAAAAGGATCTTCAATTTTTTCAATAAAATGATGTGCAACAACTAATAACACCAGTAGCTTACACATTAATAATACATTAGGATGCATAGCAGTGCCTTCAAATTGTAAAGGCCTTAACCAAAAAGGATTTGTTGTATTTACTTTTCTAAATTCCATTCTTTTTGGGGATGACCATTCGTGGAATATACTACACTTACTTTTGCATTGTCCTGCGTTCCGTATGTGGTTTCGTATTGAGAGATAAGTGAGAATATGTTATATATTGATCGCTGTTCCCAACCTTTCATTTTGTATTTGTAACGTTGTTCAGCTTCGTTTGAAGAAAGCACTTGACCATTAATTTCAACGAAAACTTCAAACCGAGTATGGTTGTCATAAGGTCCCCAGCAGAAAAATCGTTCAGGAATAAAACGTGCATAAATCACCGAAGCAACTTGTAAGAGTAAGAATAATATTCCAATGTAATATCGTGTTTTCACTTCATGAATTATAAGAAGTGAATATATTATATATTAAAGAATTACACCAAAAAAATTAGACAAACGGCGATTCTATTGGAAGAACTTTAATTTGGCGCGTTTTAATATTAATTTGATCGCCATTTGATAAGACATGAACGGTGAGGTTTGCCATGGTCATAGGAGTGCCTTCGTTTAGTAGCTTTTCATTATTATGAGTCAGGGTGTTGCCATCAAAAATAATAGCCATTCCAGAGCCAATAATTGTACAAACACTTCCCTTTTTAATGATCATTCCAGTATCCTCAGCAAGACCTATGCCAATTAGATTTGGGAATTTGGCAACAGCTTCACTTTGTCTTCCAAATCGTCCTCTTCTAATAAAATGAGTGTCAATAATCAGTTCTGGAATTAAATTTAAGCCCTTATACATTTTAACAGCACCTTTAATAAATGCTTCCTTCGGGCTACCTCCTGCAATCATTTCATTTGCCATAGCCATTGCGCCAGCACTTGTACCTGCAACAACAAAGCCTTTTTCATTTTTGTAACGTTCGAGAATTATATCATGTATGGTAGTCCCGCCTATTTTATCGGTAATTTTAGATTGATTACCTCCAGAAAACATAATACAGTTGGCACTTTTAATTAGGTCAATAGAACTTTGTTTTTCAGAATCTTCTCTATTTCTTATATCAAGAATATGAATGTTTTTACAACCTAAAGACTTGAAGGCGTCGGTGTAACTCTCGCCAACTTCTACAGGAATACTTGATGCCGTTGGAATTACAATAATTTTAGCGTCAACACCTCCAGCTTCTTTAACTACATGAAATAATATGCCATTATCAATAAACTCTAGAGAGTATAATTCGCTATCTTCAATTCCTTTATCTTCATTTCCGCCAATGGGAATTAACGTGCCTTTTATCAACTGCATATAATAGCTTTAATCTTTTTCGTATTCCGCAAAAATAAACTAATTTTTTATTCAAAAATGTATATATTTATAATCTTTCACCTATCACTAACATAAAAACCAATCCATATGATAATTAGAGAGATCAATGCTATGAGAGGGCCAAATTATTGGTCAGTTAGACGTCATAAATTAATAGTAATGGTTCTTGATCTCGAAGAGATGGAAGAGCGCCCTTCAAATAAAATTGAGGGATTTAGCGAGCGCCTTGAAACCATGTTTCCCACTATGTACGAACATCGTTGTTCAGTCGGAACACCAGGTGGTTTTTTTGAACGTGTTGTGGATGGCACGTGGATGGGACATATCATAGAGCACATTGCTTTAGAGATTCAAACTTTGGCTGGCATGGATGTCGGTTTCGGAAGAACAAGAGGTTATGGAGAAGAAGGTGTTTACAATGTTGTTTTTGCATATATGGAAGAGTCTGTAGGAAGGTTTGCAGCAAAAGCATCAGTTAGAATTTGTGAAGCCCTTATTAGTGGAGAAGCTTATGATATGACAGACGATATTCAGGAAATGCGAGAACTTAGAGAAGCAGATCGTTTGGGGCCAAGTACTGGTTCAATAGTAGAAGAAGCTGCAAGTAGAGGTATTCCATGGATTAGATTAAATAAATATTCATTATGCCAATTGGGTTATGGAGCAAATCAAAAACGAATACAAGCAACAGTAACTAGTGAGACCAGTAGTATTGGTGTTGAATTGGCTTGTGATAAAGAAGACACAAAATATTTATTAGAGCAAGCAGAGGTCGATGTTCCACGTGGTGATATTATTCGTAGAGAACGAAGTTTGGAAGACGCCTGTCGCTATGTTGGCTTTCCTTTGGTTATTAAGCCAGTTGATGGAAATCATGGGCGTGGGATTACTGTGGATATTCAGAATTATGATGACGCTTTAGTCGCCTTTAGAAATGCCAAAGAAAGTTCACGTAGTGGCGCTATAATTGTTGAGAAGTTTATTGTTGGTGAAGATTATAGATTGTTAGTGATAAATAACAATCTCGTTGCTGCAGCCATTCGAACTCCAGCACATGTCATAGGTGATGGAGAATCTACGGTTCAAGAATTAATTGATGAGGTAAATAATGATCCTAGAAGAGGATACGGACATGAAAATGTCTTAACTCAAATAACAACTAATGATTTAACTAAGAATATAATTAAAGATGCAGGCTATACACTAGAGTCGGTTATTGCTAAAGGTGAAAGATTAATACTTAAGGACACTGCCAATTTGAGTACAGGTGGTACAGCAGAAGATGTGACTGATATTGTACATCCAGCAAATGTTTCTATGGCTGAACGTATTTCCAAAATAATAGACTTGGATATTTGTGGAATTGATATTATGACTACAGATATTAGTAAACCACTTTCAGAAACAGGAGGTGCAGTATTGGAAGTAAATGCAGGCCCAGGTTTTAGAATGCATTTGGCTCCTACTACGGGGCTACCTCGAAATGTAGCCGCTCCTGTAATAGATAAATTGTTTCCACAAAAAGGAGATACAGGATGTATTCCTATTATTGCAATTTCAGGAACTAATGGAAAAACAACGACAACACGATTAATAGCTCATATAGCTAAAATGAAAGGATATCGTGTAGGATACACGACTAGTGATGGTGTTTATATACAAAACAGATTATTAATGACAGGCGATTGTACTGGACCAGCAAGTGCCGAGTTTGTCCTCAAAGACCCTACAGTCAACTTTGCGGTTCTAGAATGTGCCAGAGGAGGCTTATTAAGAGCAGGTCTTGGGTTTAGTAAGTGTGATGTTGCCGTTGTGACTAATGTTGCTGCTGATCATTTAGGTTTAAAAGGAATTCATACCATCGAACAATTAGCAAAAGTTAAGGGCGTAGTTCCTGAAACTGTATTACCTGATGGTTACGCTATACTTAATGCTGATGATGATTTAGTTTATGATATGCGTCGAACAGTAGATTGTAATGTAGCTCTTTTTTCGATGGATGAAAATAATCCTCGTATTAAAGCTTTGCAACGCTTAAATGGAATTACAGCTATCTACGAGAATGGTTATGTTACCATTTGTAGAGGTGAATGGAAAATGAGACTCATGAAAGCAGAGAACATCCCATTAACTTATGGAGGTAAAGCTAAATTTATGATTCAAAATGTTTTAGCAGCGGTATTAGCAGCTCATGTGCAAGGTATTAGTATTGAGGATATGAAAGCTGCATTAGAAACATTTATTCCTTCCGCTTCACAAACTCCTGGGCGTTTAAATTTATTTAAATTTAATGATTTTACAATTCTTCTTGATTATGCCCACAATCCAGCAGGAATGCGCGCGCTTCAAAATTTTATCGAAGAATTAGATGCAACTGTGGTCGTTGGAATTATTGCTGGTATTGGAGATAGACGTGTTGAAGATAATAATGAAATGGGAAGTATTGCCGCCGAAATGTTTGATGAAATTATTATTCGACAGGATAAACGTTTAAGAGGTAAGACCGAAGAAGAATTGATTAAAATGCTAGATGATGGGATTAAAATGAAAGATCCAAAAAAGAAAACAACAATTATTCCTTCTGAAAAAGAAGCTATTATTTATGCAGTCAACAATGCAGTAAAAGGATCGCTTATTGTATTATGTAGCGATGTAATACCGGACGCATTAGAACTTGTACAACAATTAAAACAAGATGAATTAAGTAAGAAGAGGCTAGAGACTAAAGTTTAATGTAAGTGACTAGCACATTTTAACAAGCTTCACTTTGATGTGACGACTTTTTCTAAAAGCTTTGATGCTAATAATTTCAAAACTTTTCTTGTAGTTTAAATCAATAACTTGTGCTTTATTACTTTGACGTAAAACAGTTTTTTCCTTTACATCAGTAGTATCTTTCTTTACATCGCTTATAGAAGTTGCATTAACTTCTTTAGATGAAGTTGTATTCTGCGCAACTGATACCAGTGGTAAAGCGATAAATAATATAAAGATTAGTACTTTTTTCATGTCGTTAAAAACAGTTATTTGATTTTGATTTCTAGTCAAAGAAAGGTAACATTTGAAGTAGGAATTAAAATATTAGATGAAATCCAATGATTATTAGATAAGTTGATTAAGATTTCAAAAAACACCGATGAAATGCACAATTAAGGCTCACAGCCCAATAAATACGTTTATGAATCATGAGTAATTTGCCGCAAAACCCCTATTTTAAAGCGTTTAGCAGACTAAAGGCCTATCAATATGAAGTAGGTAACTCTAGCTATAGTGCGCGTTTAGCGAAATTAAATGCACTTAAACGAGCGTTAGAATATTCATACAAGGATAGATTACGAGAAGCACTATATAATGATTTCAAAAAACCAGTACTTGAAACAGATTTAACAGAACTCTATCTAGTAATAAAGGAAATTAAGCATACGAAGTCCCATTTACGGGCTTGGATGAAGAAGCAAAAAGTCGAAACCCCTATCACCTTATTAGGAACATCATCATGGATAAAACTGGAACCTAAAGGGGTGTGTTTAATTATTTCTCCATGGAATTATCCTATTAACTTGACATTTGCTCCATTGGTTTCGGCAATTGCTGCTGGAAATACCGTTATAATCAAACCTTCAGAGTTGACTCCAAATACGTCTGCTGTGATGGCGCAAATAGTTAGTGACATCTTTAGTGACAAAGAAATAGTACTTATCGAAGGCGAAGTAGAAGTAGCTCAAGACTTATTAAAACTTCCATTTAATCATATCTTTTTTACGGGATCACCTCAAGTGGGCAAAATTGTAATGAAGGCAGCGGCGGAGCATTTAACTTCAGTTACTTTAGAATTAGGAGGAAAGTCGCCTACAATAATAGATGAGACGGCAGATCTCGAGAATGCCGTTAGAAAAATAGTATGGGGAAAACATATTAATAATGGGCAAACCTGTATTGCTCCAGATTATATTTTGATTCATAAATCAGTAAAAGAAGAATTTATAAAAAGATACAAAGCTAGCGTTTTACACTATTATTCAAAGGAGGCCTCAACATCAGATTCGTATTGTCGCATTGTAAATAATAGACATTTTAATCGATTAGTTAAACATATAGAAGATGCAAAAGATAAAAGTGCTGTCATTGAGTTAGGTGGACGATATAATAGTGATGATAATTTTATAGAACCAACACTAATTTCAAACTTACCAGAAGATGCTTCACTACTGCAGGATGAAATATTCGGGCCAATTCTTCCAATTAAAACATATAGAACAATTGATGAGGTAATTAGTTATGTCAATTCAAAAGAAAAGCCACTGGCACTTTATATTTATAGCAAGAACAAAAAAGCAATACGATCAATTATCGATAATACAAGAGCTGGCACAACCTGTATAAACACCAATGCTTTGCAATATTCGAACCATAATTTACCTTTTGGGGGAAGCAATAATAGTGGCATCGGTAAATCTCATGGTATTTATGGGTTTAAGGAATTCTCTAATATGCGAGCTGTTTTAAAACGACATACCAAAGGGCCTGTAGACTGGTTAACGCCGCCTTATAGTGGTGTCAAACAAAAGCTTATGGATTTTACCATTAAGTGGCTTTAATCCTTATTAAAATAGTCTGATTGGATTTGTTCATTGACTCCATCCTGAAATTTAGTCATACTAAACCATTGATGGATGGAATACGATCCTGTTACGCCTTGCTTATTAACGGCAATATATCCTACTTGAAAGTTTTTATAATCACTATTGGGTTTGTTAACGATTCTGCTTATGGCTTCCTTACACGCCTCTTGAGGAGATTTACCCTGTCGCATTAATTCAACAACTAGAAAACTACCAACGGTTTTTACAACTTCTTCCCCTAATCCAGTAGCAACTGCTGCACCAATCTCGTTATCAACAAATAATCCGGAACCAATAATTGGTGAATCACCAACACGCCCTCCCATTTTGTACGCAAGACCACTAGTAGTACAAGCTCCAGAGATATCACCATTTTTATCGATGGCCAACATCCCAATAGTATCATGATTTTCTATATTAATAATAGGCTTATATTTAGCTTCAATTTTCCATTTTTCCCAGGCTGCTTTGGACGCTTCGGTTAATAAATCTTCTGGCTGAAATCCTCTTGATAGCGCAAATTGTTCAGCGCCTTTTCCAGCAAGCATGACATGCGGTGTGTCTTCCATAACTTTTCGAGCAACAGAAACGGCATGTGTAATGTTCTGCAGATAGACTACAGAACCACAGTTTCCATGTTTGTCCATTATGCAGGCATCTAGAGTTACATTTCCATCACGATCGGGTAATCCTCCTTTACCAACCGATTGTCCTTTTTCATTTGCCTCTTCAACCATGCATCCTTGTTCTACAGCATCTAGTGCTGTACCTCCATCCTGCAGAATTTTCATAGCTTTTACTGTTGAATCCATTACATGCCAAGTCGCAATCACTAATGGTAATGAAGTTTTACCAGTTGAAACTGGCACCTCTCTTTCTTCAGCAGATTTTTCAGCACAACTTGTTAAGTTGCTTCCTACTATTATTCCTGCTCCAGTCAATGAAGCACTTTTTATAAAATTTCTTCGTTTCATGAGTATTAGTTAATACGTTACACCTTGTTTGTCAAGTACTGTTTTTGTTCTAAATGCATAGAATAATAAATATACAAAGCAGGCCACAGCAATCCAATATGAAGATTGAATATTAAATACATCAGCTAATTTCCCTTGAACAGGTGGAATAATAGCGCCACCCAAAATCATCATAACTAAGAAGGCCGAACCTTGGGACGTATATTTTCCTAAGCCAGCGATACTTAAAGTAAAAATGCATGGCCACATAATTGAGCAAAATAAACCACCAGACAAAAATGCGAATAAGGCCACATTACCTGAAGAGAATAAACCAATCAACATGCCTAACATTCCTAAAAGGCTAAATATTTTTAAGGTTTTTACCGGACTATCTTTTGCTAAAAAGAATCCAAAGATTTGGACAGCAATGCAAACTGCAAAAAATAAAATTTCGTTTGTTGAAAAATTAAATTTTATGGAATTCACTAAAATAATAACACCAAATGCAATGTACGGCACAATAATAAGTAAAGCTTTTTTTAACCCTTTGCTTGGATTAAAAACAGTTATAGCACCTACCCATCGACCTATCATGAGTCCACCCCAATATAATGAGACATATGGTGCAATGTCAGCATCATTTAGTATAGGTAATCCAAGCGAATTTAACCCAGTATCTCCAAACGATTGTTTTAATAGTTCTCCAAGATTACTACCTATAGTGACTTCTACTCCAACATAGGTGAAGATAGCAAGCATGCCTAATACTAGCTGAGGATATTTCATGGCGCCCCAGCCTTCTGGTTTTTTTGATGCACTTGAATAAGCTATATAAACAGAAGCAACAACAGCAAAAAGGGCTACGAATAATACAATAAGTCGTATCTGTTCTATATCTTCTGTTGTTACTGCAGCTCCCGCATATGTACTGAAAATGTAACCAAAACAACCAAATATAATTAAGGTAAGAACAATCAATAAATTACGCGCTTTATTTGCTGGTTCAAATGCTGTATCTGATTTGAGTGCAGGGAGCTTTTTTGAAAAATGAAATAAGGCTGCTGCGAGTAAAAATAATAAGCCAACACCTAAATATAGACCCTGAACTGTGACTAAGGTAATTTCATTATTGGCAATCATGGAAGCCAATTCATCAGTTCCACGAGTAGCAGAACCAAATATAACTAGGCCGACCACAACGGGACCAATAGTTGTTCCAAATGAGTTAATACCTCCAGCTAAATTAAGACGATGAGAACCTGTTTTGGGATCACCTAGAGCAATAGCGAATGGGTTTGCTCCAGTTTGTTGAAGCGAGAATCCTAAACCAACAATAAATAGAGCTATAAGGACAAAATAGAATACTTCGGTTTGACCTTGTTCTGCACCAGCTGTTGCAGGATACATCACAAAGGCTCCAATTGCAGATAAAAGCAAACCATATACAATACCCTTTTTGTAGCCCCAATTATTATAAATGTCCTTCTTCATTGAACCAGAAAGTATAAATAGTAATAATGCTCCAATATAATAAGCTCCATAAAAGGCGAAATCAACCAATTGCGATTGAAACTGGTCAATATTAAAATACGTTTTACAAAATGGAATAAACACACCATTTGATGCAGCAATAAATCCCCAGAAAAAGAACACCGTAACTAAAGTAGTTAAAGCGGATTTGTTATTTTGGTTTGACATGAGTTAGTTGTTTTAGTGTTGTTAGTTTGTTTTATTTTATTGAAATTTCATCGACAAAAATCCAGCTTTTACCATCAAAAGGATAGCCTAAGTGCCATTCGGGAAGTGCGCCTAGTTTTTTGGCAACAATCTTTATATATTTATATGCTGAATTATCTAAATTAAATTCAATCGTTTTAATTTCTAGTGCACTATTCTTTTCTGATGAATTAATCGTTTGTGTTTGCAAAGCTTTAAAAGTCTTATTGTCTTTTGACACAAAACACTGTACTTCAGTTGGATAAAAAATCCATGCACCTTGATCTTGTAGAAAACTTACGTTTATAGTGTTAATTTTTCGTTCTCGACCCAAATCAACAATAGCAACTAAATCCTGATCCCAATAGCCTTGCCAACTCCCGGTTCTATAATTTTTTGTACTTCGAATACCATCGATTAATGCATCATTACCACCTGCAGAATATTGATTAGCAAATTCACTCTCCAGCGTAATACTTAAATTGGGATCTATTTTATAAAAAGGAGTAGTTAAGACAGGACTTTTTAATTCGCCTTTCTCTGAGTATAACTTGACTTCAGCATCTTCTGTAATAGTAAATGGCTTTTCATAAACCATGTAGTCATCATTGTTAATCGCATAATAGATTTTTGCGTGTTCTTCAGAGGTGTCTAAAACAACTTCAGTAGATCCTCTAAAAGTAATGTCTCCCTTTGCAATAAATGGTGAAGGGAGAATAATATGTTCTGTGATTTCGGTTTTTGGTTCAGTGCCTTCAGTACTTCCCCAAGTAGAAGGTGTATTTGTCATATTAAATTCTAGCGTCCCACCAGAAATTATGGTATCATGATTAAAATAGGTTGCATTTAAGGTTTTACCATTCAATGTTACACTTTCAATATAGATGTTAGAATCACTTAGATTATTGGCAACTATTGTAAATTGTTTTCCATTTTCAAGATTAATAGTGGATTTATCAAAAAGTGGTGTTCCAATGATATAGTCATTACTACCAGGGGTCACCGAATAAAAGCCCATGGAACTCAATACATACCAAGCACTCATTTGCCCACAATCTTCATTTCCAGAAACACCATCTGGATCATTTTTATAGAGTTCAGTTAAAATTTGATAGACTTTCTCTTGTGTTTTATACGGTTTGTTGACAAAGTTATAGAGGTAGGCCATATGATGACTAGGCTCATTGCCATGTGCATATTGACCAATGAGTCCTGTGATATCTGATTGGTCTCGTCCTGATGTTTCAGTTTTAGCGTTGAATAATTCATCGAGTTGTGCTTCCAATTGATCTTTTCCGCCGAGCAATCCAATAAATCCGGAAACATCCTGTGGTACATAAAAACTATACTGCCAAGAATTGGCTTCAGTATAGTTAAAATTAACTTCATATGGATCGAATGGTGCAAACCATGTATTTCTAAAACGCCCTCTCATAAATTGGGTTTCAGGATCAAAAACATTCTTATAATACTGAGCGCGTTGAATGTAGGTTGCGTAATCTTCAGATTTACCCATAGCCTTTGCCATTTGTGCAATTGTCCAATCGTCATAAGCATATTCTAAGGTTTTAGATACCGATTCACTTTCTTCGTCGACGGGAATAAATCCATATTTTTTATAAGCTTCTAAACCAAATTTGTCTCTGGTTGCTGAATGTTTCATGGCCTCAAAAGCTTTTTCAGTATCATAACTTCTAATGCCTTTTAAATACGCATCTGCAACAACTGGAACGGCATGGTAACCTATCATGCAATCTGTATAATTGCCTGCTAAATCCCACATTGGCATAATGCCACCTTCATCATATTTTGCTAAAAAAGTATTGATAAAATCATTGGTTTTTTTCTGCTCGATAATGGTGTATAAAGGATGAGCAGCTCTGTAGGTGTCCCAAAGTGAGAATACTGAGTAGTAATCAAAATCTTTAGTTTCGTGGATTTTTAAGTCCATTCCTCTATAACGTCCATCTACATCTTGGTATAAATTAGGAGCTAACATGGTATGATATAAAGCCGAATAGAAGTTGGTCTTTTTATCTAAATCATCACTTTCAATAACGATTTTTTCAAGTTGAGTTTCCCAAGCATTTTGAGCTTCAGATTTAACAGTTTCAAAATTTTTATTTCCAATTTCTTGCTCTAGGTTTTTACGAGCACCATCTTCGTCAACAGCAGAAATTCCTACTTTGACATAAACAGGCTCATTCTTTGGATTAATAAAATTTAAAGATGTTCTTCTAGCACCTGGCATTCCTTGTACAGGAGGAGATTGTAATATATCATTGAATGGGTGAGACGTTTTTATGATATAAAATAAACGTTGGTCTTTTGCCCAAGCTGATGAATGGCGATAACCGACAATTTCAGTTTCAGAAATCTTTTCAATTTTCGCATCCAATACTTTATCACGATGCATCAAATCTAATATCAAGAATTGATTTTCAGAAGAAGGATATTCATATTTGTGAATACCACTTCGCTTAGAAACCGTCAATTCTACATCAATATTTGTTGAATCTAAATGCACCTTATAATAACCAGGTTCAGCGGTTTCATTATCATGACTAAAATGAGCACGATAACCCGGTTTACCATCAGCTCCATTATTAAAATTGTGAGCATTTGTTGGCATTAATAGGACATCGCCATAATCGCTAATACCAGTTCCACTCAGATGTGTATGAGAAAATCCATAGATATATTCATCGGTATAATGATATCCTGAACAGCCATCCCAACCGTCAAGACGCGTGTCAGGACTTAATTGCATCATACCAAATGGCATTGTAGCGCCTGGATAAGTATGGCCATGACCTCCAGTTCCAATAAATGGATTTACATATGAAATTAGAGCTTTATCTTTTTTGGCAGTTTGATTTTTTGATTCTGTTTTACAACTTTGAGTAAGTAATAGTAGAATAAATAGGCTGAAATATCGGTTCATGAAAATTGAAATCTGTTTGCTTCGGAAATATACTAAATCTTAAGAGATGGTTAAATTTAATCTGAAGATTTTAATAACAGGGGTATTCAATTATCTTTGATAAAAAAATACTAAATGTCTCGACTCATTATTACTTTAATTATATTTTCATTATTCTTTTTTGCTATTGAATTTTATGCGTTTCAGGCGTTAAGAACACTTACAAAAAGCAAAGTCATTCGCTGGATTTGGATCGTGATAGCACTATCTATTTATATCAATTTATTCTATACTATTTTTACCACGCCAAGAAGTTTAGGCCAGACTAAAGAATTTCAATTAGCAATTGGATTTTTACTGACATTTCTTATTCCTAAACTCGTGATTTTGATGGTGATGTTTGGTGAGGATATCATCCGAGTTTTTCAAAAGTTAGTTTCTTGGATTGGCGCTGGAGAAACAAAGTCTATGGCAGGAAGAAGAGCGTTTGTCTCAAAAATTGCATTAGGATTAGCAACCATTCCATTTGCGTCATTTTTATATGGTATTGTAAAAGGGCGTTATAACTATAAAGTTCTAAAGTACGAACTCGCATTCAATGACCTTCCAGAGGCTTTCGATGGATTAACAATTACACAAATTTCTGATATCCATTCTGGAAGTTTTACAAATAAAGAAAAGATTCAATATGGTGTCGATTTGATTAATGATCAAAAATCGGATGTACTCTTGTTTACAGGTGATATTGTAAATAATAAGGCAGATGAAATGGATGGTTGGATTGATGTGTTTAAAAAGTTGGACGCACCTTTAGGGAAGTTTTCAATACTTGGTAATCATGATTATGGTGATTATGTAGATTGGAATACAAAAGAAGATAAACGCAATAATTTTCAAGCAGTAAAAGATATACACCCTAAAATAGGATTTGATTTATTACTTGATGAACATCGTTATTTAGAAAAAGACGGTGAGAAAATTGCTCTTGTAGGCGTGGAAAATTGGGGGAAAGGATTTAATCAAGCTGGAGACCTTGAAAAGGCATCGTCGGGAATTGAAAAAGAAGATTTTAAAATATTATTATCTCACGATCCATCACATTGGGAAAATGTGGTGAAACAAGATGAATTTAATTATCACTTGACATTAAGTGGTCATACACATGGGTTACAAATGGGGATTGAAATTCCTGGATTTTTCAGATGGAGTCCATCTCAATATGTTTACAAGCAATGGGCTGGTTTATATGAGGAGTTTGGGAGATTTATTAATGTAAATAGAGGATTCGGCTATCATGCCTTTCCAGGTCGTGTTGGAATTTGGCCTGAAATAACCGTAATTACCTTAAAAAAAGGCTCTAATAATGTATAATTGATTGGAAACTTTATATTTACTTTGAAATTGCTTATTTTTATAAATAAGTCATAGTGAACCTACTAGATTAATTGATTTAAAGTATAATATAAAAAAAATACGTAGGTTTGTAACAACGCATTTGGCTTAAAACTTTTACATATGTCAAAATTTGGGGAATTAATAGATGTAGACATTCCAGTTTTATTAGATTTTTTTACAGAATGGAATGAGCAATCTACAGCAATGCATCCTGTATTAAGAGATGTTGCTGCTGCTCTTGGCGATAAAGCGAAGGTTATTAAAATTGATGTTGATAAAAACAAAGATTTAGCCGAAGCGTTGCGGGTTAAAGGCTTGCCAACCCTTATTATATATAAGAGCGGTGAAATGAAATGGCGTCATAGTGGCGAGCAAGATGCTAATACTCTAATAGGGATCATTCAAGAATATATTTAAAGACTTAATGTCTTGAATGTAAATCCTTTTTCACTATAATATTCGAGAATTTTTGGCAAGGTGTATTTCATGTTTATTGATGCTTTTAAGCTATCATGAAATACAATAATACTACCGTTTTTTGCTTTAGAAATTACATTGTTAAAGCATTGTTCTTTTGAAACGTTTTGATCCCAATCAAACGAAAGTACATCCCACATAATTATATGATAACCAAGATCAATGAGTTGTTTCCCTTGTTTGGGTTTAATTTGACCATATGGAGGCCGAAATAAATTTGAATTAATATAGGTCGAGGCGTCTTTTATGTTTTTGAGATAGGCTTTGGTTTTGGTCGACCATCCTTTCAAATGGTTTTGTGTATGATTTCCAATTTTATGATTTTCATCAATGATTAATTGATATAAATCTGGGTGTTTTTTTACATTATCTCCAACACAAAAAAAAGTAGCTTTTGCGTTGTATTGTTTTAAAATATCTAAGGTCCAATTTGTGGTTTCTGGAGTAGGACCATCATCAAAAGTCAAATAAAGTACTTTGTTTTGTGTTGGAATATCCCAAACAAAGTCTGGAAACATTTTTTTTACAACTAAAGGTGTTTTTATAGGCGTAATTTTCACAATTGGTTACTCTAATTTTAAGATACTGTCTATAGTGTCAGATGGAATATCTCTATCTTCAATTATCGTATCTTGTTCAGGTTCTTCATCTGAAAAATGACTAAACAATTTCAAATAATTATTGAATTTTTCAGTTTCTTCTAATGCATATTCTTCGTCATTGTAAATGACTAACAAATCTACTAAACTTCTATAGCGCTCAATATTTGTTACAACCTCGTCGAGATATCTCGTTTGATTTTCAATCGATAATTCACTATAATAGGATAGTTTTTCTTGATACTTTCTTGTAACATCTATATAAAGTTTTCTAGCTTTTTCTAGTGATTCAACTTCGTAATATGCGCTTATGTAGGGTTCAAGTAGTGTGTAATATCCAAAATCATCAACTGGCATATTTTCCATAGCTATATCGGCTATTTCTTCTGCTTTTTCGTATTGATTTTCATTAATTAATTGTTCTATTAAACGTGCTAAATTTCCACGATACGTAATTCCATTTTTACGAGTTTCCACATCATGATAAATGTCTGGACTTCCACTATTACCCCAATCCCAAGACATGACTTTATTATACATTAATTCACTGTCGACGCGACCCATGTCAAAAGGGTTGGCTTTATCGATTGCCGTTTTAATGGGAACTAACTTATAACAGAGTCCATCCAGTTGCAAATAATCTTTCATCCAGATATAATCGTCATCTCCAAAACTACCTCCAGTAAAATACAATGGTCGTTCCCAATTATTATTTGCAACGATGTCGAGCATAAGTAATCGGTTTTTATATAATGCACCACCTTTGATTTCTAAATCAATAAAAGGCACAATTTTATCCGCATCTTTTTCTTTTACCAAACCGTTATTTAAAACCACTTCTTTGTTTACAGGGACTCTAATAAATCGTGTTGGGAAATAATTTGAGTTTAATAAATGATTAGGATAATAACTTGGATCTTCACCTTGTTGTTGAACAATATGTCTAAGTTTAGTTCTCGGATTATCACTAGTTATGAAATCTAAAAACGCCTTAATATCAAGTGTATCATTTGATATTTCTCGACGCATTGTGTAATCTCTTGTTCCAAATTTATACTGATCATGTGTAAGTTGAGAAGGAATTGGTTCACTTTCGTAAGCTTTACGTTTCATTTGATCAATATACCAGTCTGTTTGAAACAAACTCGTATTTATAACTCTTACATCTGTTCTCACGCCTTCAATTTCTTGCAAATACCATAATGGGAAAGAGTCATTGTCTCCAATAGTAAAAAGAATAGCATTTGGCGCACATGATTCTAAATACGTTCTAGCCATTGAGTTTGCTGTGTATTTGCCAGAACGATCATGGTCATCCCAATTATTAGCTGCTAGTATTCCTGGAACTAAAATTAAACAAACTAATGTAATAGCTGGTGCTAACAATTTAGTAGAAGCATATTGTTTGATCGCTTCAAATATGGCATAAACACCAAAACCAATCCAAATTGCAAATACATAAAATGACCCGACTACTGAATAATCGCGCTCTCTGGGTTCAAAGGGTCTAACATTAGTGTAAAATTGAATTGCTAATCCTGTAAACAGAAAAAAGACAAGTAAGGTCCAAAACACTTTTTTATCTTTTCCTAATAAGAACAAAAAGCCAATTAAACCCAAAATAAGAGGTAAAAAGTAATATGTATTTCTGGCTTTGTTGTGCTCAATATCACTCGGTAAATTGTCTTGAGACATCCCTAAATGCCACTCATCAATGAAATCAATTCCACTTAACCAATTGCCATGAAGATCGTCGTATTTCCCTTGAATATCATCTTGCCGTCCTGTGAAATTCCACATAAAATAACGCCAATACATATAGCCTAGTTGATATTCTAACATGTAAGCTAGGTTTTGACCAAATGAAGGTTTTTCGATATCTAAAAACTGTTGTCCATATTGTTTTAGGAAATTATTATAGTCTTCATAATCTACCCGACCTTGAGCAACGCGTTGTCTGAAATCTGTCACGATAGCTCTAACTTCATTTTCCATCCGATATTCTGGTTTAATTTGAAAATTCAACAAACCAGTGAACATCATATAGTTTTCAGCATGTTCCGAACTCCACATACGTGGTAAATATGCCGCCTGATCAGAATTGAAATTTTGTTTCGCGTTTTTAAAATCATTTACAATTACATATTCACCTTTTTCATAATCTTTTTCATACTTAGGTTTGTCATCAATAAAGGGTTGATTTTCATCATATCCAGTATATTGTTCAGTAAAAAGAGGTCCATGAAACAAATGTGTTTCCGGATATTGTTCTAAATTATAATACGCCAAAAGTTCTCTGGCACTGGACGGATTGTTTTCATTTATAATCACGTTGGCATTTGCTCGAATTGGTAATAATAGCCATGAAGAAAATCCGATGAATATGAACATCAAACAAAGAATTAAAGTATTCGCATGTTTAAAACCTTTGTTTTTCGTGTGTTTTAAGCCATAATAAAAAGCTAAAATCACTAAAATTCCAGCAATAACTGAACCTGAATTGAACGGCAATCCAATGGTATTAACAAAAAATATTTCTGAAGCACTAAATAGTTTTAATGCATTTGGAAGTAGAAGTTTAAATATGAAGAGTAAAATAGCAACTGATACAATATTGGCAACTACGAAGTTTTTTGTAGTTAGGGTTTTGTAGTTTTTAAAATAATAAATCAAGCCTATAGCAGGAATTGTTAATAACCCCATAAAATGAACACCAAATGAAAGTCCAATAACAAAAGAAATTAAAATGAGCCATCTATTCCCTCTTGGCTTGTTCATGTCTTGTTCCCAGCGTAAGCCTAACCAAAACAGTATTGACATAATTAGTGTCGCCATTGCATATACTTCAGTTTCAACAGCGTTAAACCAAAATGAATCTGTAAATGAAAAAGCTAAACTACCTACCAAAGCACTACCTAATATAGCAATGTATTGCGCATTGGTTAAGGTGTATTTATTTGATTTGTCAGGGTTATTTTCTTTTCGTGGATCGGATTGAGCAACTAACTTTTTAAGAAGTAGCGTAATAGTCCAAAACATAAACAGAATAGTAAAAGCACTGGCAACGGCACTCATCATATTTAACATCATGCCAATTTGAGACGGCTCAAATGCAAACATTGAGAAAAACGCACCAAGCATTTGAAAAAGAGGCGCTCCAGGTGGATGTCCAACCTGTAATTTAGAAGACGTTAAAATATACTCACCAGCATCCCAGAAACTCACTGTAGGTTCAATAGTTAAAGCGTAAGTAATTAAGGCTATAGTAAAAGCAAACCATCCTAAAATGGTGTTCCATTTCTTGAAATTGAAAGGCGTCATAGTGTTTCGTATTATTGCGAGCGAATTTAACAATAATTATATTAAACAATAATGTTTTTAAGGTAAGGTTAATGTTTTTGAATTATTTTCCTGTTTTTTTTTGTGCAAACCAAACTTTGTTTTAAATTTGCACTCTCATTTTGAGATTTTGGCCCATGGTGTAACTGGCAACACGTCTGTTTTTGGTGCAGAAGAGTCTAGGTTCGAGCCCTAGTGGGCCAACAAAATTTAAATCCTAATCATTTTTATGGTTGGGATTTTTTGTTTTCACTAGAATTATTTAGGGTGAGAAGTTTATGCTGAGCGAAACCGAAGTAAGCCAACAAAAAAGTCTTCCATTAATTTGGAAGACTTTTTTTATGTCGTTTAATTCTTGTTTTAAATTTTAAATGTAATCACAGGACGCTTAGCATGATTCACTAAATCTTCACTGATACTACCATTAAAGAAGTGAGATATTCCTTGTCTACCATGTGTGCTTATGCCAATTAAGTCGGCATTTAATTCTTTGGAAAAGTTTAAGATCCCTTTTTCTACAGTTTCATCATTATAGATATTAACGGTATAATTGTCAAATGGATGGCCTTCTATAAAATTAGAAATTCTATTTTTAGCCTTAGTAGATGTTGTGAATTTATTCGCAGTATTCACCATAAGCAAATGTATTTTAGCATCAAAAGCTTCAGCAAATTTAGTAGCCTGTTTGTAAGTTTCTTTGTTGTCATTTTTAAAATCAGATGCAAAAACAAAATTTTCAACTTGAAAATTGTCATGCTCATTTTTAATTACTAATACAGGAATGTCAGACGAGCGTACCACTTTTTCCGTATTTGAACCAATAAACATTTCTTTAAAACCGTTTGCGCCGTGGGATCCCATAACAATCAAGTCTATTTGATTTTCATGACAAGTTTGAATAATCCCATTGAACTCATTTGATTTTTGAATGGTTTCATGAACAGTAATGCCATCTAAATAGGGACTAGCCATTACAGCTTCAAATTTTTGATGTGCCAATTTTATAAAAAACATTGCTTCGGGTAATGGACTTTCATGGCTTAAAGCATCTACTTCTTGCAATGGCAATTCTAGCATATGCAATAAATAAATTTCGCTATTATGTTTTTTAGCTAATTGTGAAGCAACTTTTAGTGCGTTTTCAGCTTGTTTCGAGAAATCTGTTGGAACTAATATTTTTTTCATAGGAAAGAGGTTGATGTTTATCTCATAAAACTAATAATAAAAATCGACTTTATTGTATTTGCAAGAATCAATAAAAATGTTGTATATTTGCAGCATTGTAAGAAAAAAGGGGTAAGAGGGGACGGGAAGTCCCCTCTTTTTATACTAAAAAATGTTTAGAGATACCGTAAAGCAGCTATTAGAAGCAGGTCTTGAAGAAAGACCAGATTTATTTTTGATAGATTTTAAAATTGGAGAAGATAATGCTATTAGAGTCATAATTGATGGTGATAATGGCGTACTTGTTGAAGATTGTATGTTTATAAGCAGAGCAATTGAACACAATTTGGATCGTGAAGAGCAAGACTTTTCTCTAGAAGTAATGTCAACTGGTGCAACAACACCTTTGACACATCAAAGACAGTATACAAAAAATATTGGTAGAATTTTAGAGGTTAAAACCAGAGATAACAAAATTATTGAGGCCAAATTAGCTGAATCTAATGAAGAAGCTATTTTTTTAGAATGGTCTGCTAGAGAACCAAAGCCGATAGGCAAAGGAAAGATTACAGTAAAAAAACAAGCTAAAATAGCATATAGTGATATTTTAGAAGCACAAGTGAAAATAAAATTTTAATTCATAATAGTTATGGAAAATATTGCATTAATTGATTCGTTTTCAGAATTTAAAGACGATAAATTAATAGATCGTGTAACGTTAATGGCGATTTTAGAAGATGTACTTAGAAATGCATTGAAGAAGAAATATGGAGATGATGACAACTTCGACATTATTATAAATCCTGATAAAGGAGATTTGGAAATATGGAGAAATAGAATTGTTGTTGCTGATGATGAAGTAGAAGAACCAAATCAAGAAATTGCCTTATCTGAAGCTCAGAAAATTGAACCTGATTTTGAAGTTGGTGAAGATGTAGCTGAGGAAGTGAAATTAGTTGATTTGGGTAGACGTTCTATATTGGCATTACGTCAAAATTTAATTTCTAAAATACACGAGCATGATAATACTAATATCTATAAGCAATTTAAAGATTTAGAAGGCGAAATTTATACAGCGGAGGTTCATCATATTCGACATAGAGCAATTATCTTGTTAGATGATGACGGCAATGAAATTATATTACCAAAGGAAAAGCAAATCCCTTCAGATTTCTTTAGAAAAGGAGAAAATGTAAGAGGGATTATTGAAAGTGTTGAGCTTAAAGGGAATAAACCTTCAATTGTAATGTCTAGAACTGCGCCAGTGTTTTTAGAGAAATTATTTGAACAAGAAATTCCAGAAGTATTTGATGGTTTGATTACTATTAAAAGTGTCGTTAGAATTCCTGGTGAAAAGGCGAAAGTAGCAGTCGATTCTTATGATGATAGAATTGATCCTGTAGGGGCTTGTGTTGGTATGAAAGGATCAAGAATTCACGGGATTGTTCGTGAGCTTGGAAATGAAAATATTGACGTAATCAATTATACTAATAATCTCCAATTATATATTACTAGAGCATTAAGTCCTGCAAGAGTTACATCGTTAAAAATTAATGAAGAAACGAAACGAGCGGAAGTCCTATTAAAGCCAGAAGAGGTCTCTAAGGCGATAGGTAGAGGTGGTCATAATATTAGATTAGCTGGTCAATTAACTGGTTATGAGATTGATGTATTTAGAGAAGGCGCTGAAGAGGATGTGGAATTATCTGAATTCACTGATGAAATTGAAGGATGGATCATTGAAGAATTTAGTAAAGCTGGTTTAGATACTGCAAAAAGTATCCTTGAACAAGACGTTCAGGATTTAGTAAAAAGAACAGATTTAGAAGAAGAAACAATTATTGATGTTATTAGAATTCTTAAAGAGGAATTTGAGGAATAACATTTATTTAAGTTATATTACAGGCAATTTATGGCTCAAACAATTAGATTAAATAAAGTATTAAGAGAACTCAATATCTCAATTGATCGCGCGGTTGATTTTTTAGAATCAAAGAACGTTGACATTGAGAAAAGTCCTAATACGAAAATCTCAGAAGAAGTTTACATTATTCTTTCTAACGAATTTCAAACTGACGCTAGCAAAAAAGTAGCTTCATTAGAAGTGAGCGAAGCGAAGCTAAAGGAAAAAGAAGAATTACGTGAGCAGCGCGAGCGCGAATTAGAGGAGAAGGAGAAGGAGAAGGCGAAGAAAGAAGAAGCTAGCAAAGTTGTTAAAGCAAAAGCTGAGTTGAGTGGTCCTAAACAAGTTGGAACTATTGATTTAAATCCGACAAAAACTGCGCCTAAGAAAAAACCTCAAGAAGAGAAAAAGGAAGAACCAGCAAAAGTTGAAACACCTAAACCTGTAGCTCCAAAAAAACCTGAAGTAAAAGAGAAGGACACAGTAAAAAAGGTTGCAGTAAAAAAGGAAGCGCCGGTAAAACCTAAAGAGGAGAAAAAAGAGGAGGTGTCTGCAAAGACGGTTGTGCCTGAAGTTCCAGCAGTAATAGTTGTTGGTGATCAAGTTGTTCTAGACGAAAAAGTAGAAACAAAATATCAAAAACTTACTGGGCCAAAAACTACAGGTGAAAAAATTGACTTATCTAAATTTAATAAGCCAAAGAAAAAGAAAGAAGAAAAAGCATCTGCAACAGATAGGGATGCACATAAAAAGAAAAGAAAGAGAATCAGTAAAAGCCCTGGGGCAGGAGGTACTAAACCAAATTTTAGAGGTAACCAAAAAGGCGGGTTTAAAGGAAAAGGACCTGGAGGTAAACGCCCGAGTACTGTAAAAGAAGAGCCTAGTGAAGCTGATGTACAAAAACAGGTAAGAGAAACTCTTGAAAAACTACAGGGTAAATCTTCAAAAGGTAAAGGAGCAAAATATAGAAAAGAAAAAAGAGATCAACATAGAGAACAAACTGAAATTGATCAGCAAATCGAAGCGGCCGAAAGCAAAATTCTAAAAGTAACAGAGTTTGTAACAGCAAATGAAGTAGCGACAATGATGAATGTTTCGGTAACAGAAATTATTTCTGCGTGTATGTCTCTGGGAATGATGGTGACAATGAATCAACGTTTGGATGCCGAAACGTTGTCTGTAGTAGCAGATGAATTCGGATATAATGTTGAATTTGTAACTTCAGATTTAGAAGATGCAATTGAGGAAATTGAGGATAATGTAGAGGATTTAACAACGCGTGCTCCAATTGTAACTGTAATGGGACATGTTGATCATGGGAAAACGTCACTTCTAGATTACATTCGTGAAGAAAATGTTATTGCTGGAGAGTCAGGAGGAATTACACAACATATTGGCGCTTATGGTGTTCAATTAAAAGATGGTCAAAAAATAGCGTTTTTAGATACTCCGGGTCACGAAGCGTTTACAGCAATGCGTGCTCGTGGAGCTCAAGTTACAGATTTAGTAATTATTGTGATTGCGGCTGATGATTCAATAATGCCACAAACAAAGGAAGCAATTGCACATTCACAAGCAGCTGGTGTTCCAATTATTTTTGCTATTAATAAGATAGATAAACCTGGTGCTAATCCTGAAAAAGTAAAAGAAGAATTGGCGCAATTGAATTTATTAGTTGAAGATTGGGGTGGAAAAATACAATCTCATGATATTTCGGCTAAAACAGGTGAAGGTGTTAAAGAGTTATTGGAAAAAGTATTGCTTGAGGCAGAATTATTAGAGTTACAAGCTAATCCAAATAAAATGGCTAATGGAACTGTTGTTGAAGCATTTCTAGATAAAGGTCGTGGGTATGTATCTACAATTTTAGTTCAAGCGGGAACGCTTAAAGTTGGAGATTATGTACTGGCTGGAAAAAATAGTGGTAAAGTTAAAGCCATGCATGATGAGCGTGGAAATGAAGTTGTAATGGCTGGTCCATCAACTCCAATTTCAATTCTCGGATTAGATGGCGCACCACAAGCAGGTGATAAATTTAATGTATTTGACGATGAACGTGAAGCGAAACAAATTGCTGCTAAACGTACGCAATTACAACGCGAGCAATCAGTAAGAACACAACGTCATATTACACTTGATGAAATTGGACGTCGTATTGCGCTTGGAGACTTCCAAGAGTTAAATATTATACTCAAAGGAGATGTGGATGGTTCAGTTGAAGCCTTGACAGATTCTTTCCAGAAATTATCAACTGAGGAAATACAGGTTAATATTATCCATAAAGGAGTTGGTGCTATTACTGAAAGTGATGTATTATTAGCAACAGCCTCTGATGCTATTATTATTGGATTTAATGTGAGACCTATGGGTAATGCACGTCAAATTGCTGATAAAGAAGAAATCGATATCAGAATGTACTCGATTATTTATGATGCAATTAATGATCTTAAAGATGCTATGGAAGGCATGCTGTCTCCTGAGTTAAAAGAAGAAATATCTGGGACTGCTGAAATTAGAGAAACGTTTAAGATTTCTAAAATTGGAACTATTGCTGGTTGTATGGTCTTAACAGGAAAAATATTAAGAAATTCTAGTATTCGTTTAATTAGAGACGGAGTTGTTTTCTATACAGGAGAGTTGACATCGTTAAAACGTTTTAAAGATGATGCCAAAGAGGTGGCCAAAGGTTATGATTGTGGTATGCAATTTAAGAATTTCAATGATGTTAACGAAGGCGATGTTGTTGAAGCATTCCATGAAGTGGAAGTAAAAAAGAAATTGAAATAAAACCATATAAAATAAAAAAAGCGACCAATTGGTCGCTTTTTTTATTTCTTCTTATCTCGTTTGGGTGTAAAAATAAAAGCATGCGTATAATTCTTCTTTATTTTCAAAAGCGCTTTATCAGCCTCTAAACGACTTCTGAAATTTCCTACCCAAATTTTATATTTTGGTGTTTCAAAAACTTTATCAACCGTCCAGTCGCCATATTTAAATTTAAATTCTCTTTCAGTTTTTTCAGCTCCTTTACGGTCTCCAGAATACACTTGGATTCTATATAGCTCTACAGTTTTCAAATCTTTCTTGTATTCTAAAAGCGTGCTAATATCACTATCCTGATCAATGGTCACTTTGCCTTCTTGTGCCAGAGTACTTAGTGAGAACAGGAATAACACAATTACAGAGGTTAAACTTTTTATTTTCATTTTAAACTTATTTTTTTTCAATTAATGGTGTATTGCTAATATGTCGTTATAAATGCAAAATTATAAAATTAAATGTTACTGATAACAATGTAAAATATTTAAACTAATTTAGGGTCATATTTATTATTTAGAATCTTTATAAATTAGCAATTAACAGTTCTGTAACATTTCGAAAATCGACTTTAAATGTTACTTTTGCGTGAGATTTTTATAACAGTATTTTTTTTCTATTAATGAAAAAATCGTACCAAAGTTTGGAAGATAATTCAACAAAAAATATGAAACAGGTGATATACCGTAAATTAACCTCAAATATACTTCATTTAGGGTTTATTCTTTTGCTCACGTTTTCAACTACTCTTAATGCCCAAGATGGGGACTCAGCAAAGGGAAAAACACTATTTAATACGAATTGTGCGGCATGTCATAATTTAGATAAGGCAATGACTGGTCCATCGCTACGTTATGTCGAAACTAGATTGTCAGACGAGCAAGGATTAGATAGAGCTTGGTTAAGTGATTGGATTCGTAATAGTGCAGGACTTGTTAAATCAGGTGATTCATATGCTAACCAAATATACAATGAATATAATGGGACTGCAATGACTGCATTTCCTACATTGTCAGATCAGGATATTTCTGATATTTTGGCTTATACCGCTACTGATCCAGTAGTTGCTGCTACGCCTGTTGCTGCAGCTGGAAGTGGATCTGGTGCAAGCGAAGGTGGAATTTCAAATAAAATTATATTAGGAGCCTTAGCCTTACTATTTGCTTTATTGGCAATGGCATTAGTTTTAGTGAGACAAACTTTAAATCGTTTTGCTGAAGCCAAAGGCGTTGAGTTAGCTGATAAAAAACGATTACCATTATGGAAAGCATTTGCTAAAAATCAATTCCTAGTGCTTGTTACAGCAATACTTTTCTTACTAGCAAGTGGCTATTATGTATTTGGTTATTTTATGCAAGTTGGAATTGATCAAGGTTATCAACCTGTTCAACCTATACATTTTTCTCACAAAGTACACGCAGGAGATAATGGGATAGATTGTAAATACTGTCATTCTTCAGCTAGAGTGAGTAAAACTTCAGGAATCCCTTCATTAAATGTTTGTATGAATTGCCATAAGTCAGTTTATGAATACAATGGTGAAACTACTGCTGAGCACAGTAAGGAATTTTATGATGGAGAAATTCAAAAATTATATGCTGCTGCAGGATGGAGTGACGCAGATCAAAAATACACTGGAGATGCACAACCTGTAAAATGGGTGAGAATCCATAATTTACCAGATTTTGCTTATTTCAATCACTCGCAACACGTTACAGTTGCGGGAATTCAGTGTCAAACATGTCACGGTCCTGTTGAAGAAATGGAAGTGATGTATCAATATTCTCCATTAACAATGGGATGGTGTATCAATTGTCACAGAGAAACAGAAGTGAATGTAAAAGACAATGCTTATTATACCAAAATTCACGAGCAATTATCAAAGAAATATGGTGTTGATAAATTGACAGCGGCTCAAATGGGTGGATTAGAATGTGGTAAATGTCACTATTAATTAATAACAAGAAGTAATTCAATTATATAATATGTCATCAAACAAGAAATACTGGAAAAGTGTTGAAGAGCTAAACAATGATAGCTCTATTGTTGAGACGCTACAACAAAACGAATTTGTTTCTGAAATTCCCACGGAAGAATTTTTAGGCGATAAAGACACATTAGAGTCTTCATCTACTACCCGTCGTGATTTCTTAAAGTACGTTGGTTTTAGCACTGCAGCTGCATCACTTGCTGCTTGTGAAGGGCCAGTCATTAAGTCTATCCCTTATGTGGTTCAACCAGATGAAATTATTCCTGGTGTAGCAAACTATTATGCAACTACAATTGCAGATGGATTTGATTTCGCAAGTGTTTTAGTAAAAACACGTGAAGGTCGTCCTATCAAAATTGAGAATAACACGATGGCAGCTACCAATGGTGGCGCTAATGCTAGAGTGAATGCATCAGTTTTAGGATTGTATGATAGTTTAAGAGTTCAAGGTCCAAGAAAAGGCGAAAGTGCAATTTCATGGGGAGAGTTTGATGCTGAAACAATTCAGACATTTAATGGTCTAAAAGATTCAGGAAAGGATATCGTATTATTGACACAAACTTTTGCAAGTCCTTCGACTTCAAAATTAATTTCTGAATTTTCGGAAAAATATGGAAATGTACGTCACGTAGTTTATGATGCAGTTTCTGAATCTATAGCTTTAGATGCTTTTCAAGCCAAATATGGTGAAAGAGGATTAGCAAGTTATGATTTTTCAAAAGCAGAGACTATAGTTTCAATTGGAGCCGATTTCTTAGGGGATTGGCAAGGTGGAGGATTTGATACAGGATACTCTAAAATGAGAGTACCGCATCATGGTAAAATGTCACGTCATATTCAGTTTGAGTCTAATATGTCGCTTTCTGGAGCAAATGCAGATAAACGAATTCCTTTAACACCAGCTCAGCAAAAAGTAGCTTTAGCAAAATTATATAGTTATGTTGTTGGAGGATCTGTTTCTGGTGATTTACCAGAACATATGGATGAAGCCGTGCGAAAAGCGGCAGCTCAATTAAAGAAAGCGGGAAGTAATGGTGTCGTAATTACAGGGCTTCAAGAAATCAATGCACAAACCGTTGTATTGGAGATCAATGAATTTTTAAAGAGTAAAGCATTTGACACTGCTGCACCAATAAAAACAAGACAAGGAAATGATAAGGCAGTAACTACTTTAATAGCTGATATGAAAGCAGGAAAAGTAGGTGCAATTATCATGAGTGGCGTTAATCCACTATATACTTTGGCTAACGCCTCTGATTTTGCAGAAGGTTTAGCTAAAACTGATGTATCAGTGACGTTCTCGATGAAAGCTGATGAAACATCTTCTGAAACACAATATATTGCAGCAGCACCTCATTATTTAGAATCTTGGGGAGATGTTGAATTTAAAAATGGACATTATGGATTAATGCAACCTACAATTCGTCCTTTATTTAATACGAGACAATTTCAAGACGCTTTATTAAAGTGGACTGGAAATGATATGTCTTTTAATGATTATATTAAAGATACTTGGAATGGTGGATTGTTAGGAGGAAACTCTTTTAACAAAGCGTTGCACGATGGTGTCTATATTGGAACTATTGCATCAGAAACAGTTGATACAACGGACGAGACTACCATTGAAACACCTTCAGGAAATGCAGCGAGGGCTTTAGCGGCTTCTGCAAAAGTATCAGACTTAGAATTAACCTTATATACTAAAGTAGGTATGGGAGACGGTCAACAGGCCAATAACCCATGGTTACAAGAATTTCCTGATCCGATTACAAGAGCGTCTTGGGATAATTATCTAACGGTATCAAGAGTAGATGCTGATCGTTTAGGAATTAAAAACAGACACGTTGCAGATGGTGCGTTAAACGGAAGTTTAGTAGAATTAACTGTTAATGGAGTTCCTGTAACTGTTCCGGCTTATATTCAACCAGGACAGGCAGTTGGAACAGTTGGTTTGGCTTTAGGATATGGTCGAAAAAACGGATTAAAAGAAGAGTTGCAAACAGGTAAAAATGCCTACCATTTCTATAATAATTCGAACCCTGTGCAATCAGATGTTTCAATTAGTGTTGTTGCAGGTGAGCATGAATTTGCTTGCGTTCAGTTGCACAATACCTTAATGGGTCGTGGAGACATCATTAAAGAAACAAATTTAGAAGTATTTAATACTAAAGATAAAAAGCATTGGAATGCTGTTCCTGTGGTTTCTTTAAATCATAAAGAAACACCTGTAACATCTCCTGATGTTGATTTATGGGATGAATTTGATCGTTCAATTGGACATCATTTCAACTTATCTATCGACTTAAATGCTTGTACGGGATGTGGCGCATGTGTTATAGCATGTCATGCTGAAAACAATGTTCCTGTAGTTGGTAAAACAGAAGTAAGACGTAGTAGAGATATGCACTGGTTGCGTATTGATAGGTATTATTCTTCTGAAGACTCTTTTGAAGGTGATAATACTAAGAAAGATGAGATTTCAGGTTTAGCAAGTTCTTTAAGTGAATTTGGTGAATTGGAAGATCCAGCGGATAACCCTCAAGTGGCTTTCCAGCCTGTTATGTGTCAACATTGTAATCATGCACCTTGTGAAACTGTTTGTCCAGTTGCAGCAACATCTCATGGTCGTCAAGGGCAAAATCATATGGCTTATAACCGTTGTGTAGGAACGCGTTACTGTGCAAACAACTGTCCTTATAAAGTACGTCGTTTTAACTGGTTCTTGTACGCTCAGAATGATGAGTTTGATTACTTCATGAATGATGATTTAGGACGAATGGTATTAAATCCAGACGTGGTTGTACGTTCACGTGGTGTTATGGAAAAATGTTCTATGTGTATTCAAAAAACACAAAAAACGATTCTTGATGCAAAACGTGATGGACGTGAAATTGAAGATGGTGAATTCCAAACAGCGTGTTCTGCGGCATGTAGCAATGGAGCAATGACATTTGGAGACATTAATGATAAAGAGAGTAAAGTTGCAAAACTTAAAGAAGATAATCGTATGTATCACTTGTTAGAAAGCGTTGGAACAAAACCGAACGTGATTTATCAAACGAAAGTGAGAAATACAACCGAAGCATAAAAATTAATTAAGAAACAATTATAAAAGGATATGGCGTCTCATTACGAAGCACCTCTTAGAAGACCTTTAGTTACGGGTGAAAAATCATACCACGATGTTACCGTGGATGTGGCAAAACCGATAGAAGGTAAAGCAAATAAATCTTGGTGGATAGTATTCTCAATAGCACTTGCTGCTTTTCTTTGGGGAATAGGTTGTATTGTATATACAATATCTACTGGAATAGGAACCTGGGGTTTAAATAAAACTGTAGGTTGGGCTTGGGATATTACTAACTTCGTTTGGTGGGTTGGTATTGGTCACGCGGGAACATTAATCTCTGCGGTACTTTTACTTTTCCGTCAAAAATGGAGAATGGCAATTAACCGTTCTGCAGAAGCAATGACAATTTTCTCTGTAGTTCAAGCGGGATTATTTCCAGTAATTCACATGGGAAGACCTTGGTTAGGGTATTGGGTGTTACCAATTCCAAATCAATTCGGTTCCCTTTGGGTTAACTTTAACTCCCCATTACTTTGGGATGTATTTGCAATCTCAACATATTTATCAGTGTCTCTAGTATTCTGGTGGACTGGTTTACTTCCTGATTTTGCAATGATTCGTGATAGAGCAGTAAAACCATTCCAAAAGAAGATCTATTCATTATTAAGTTTTGGATGGTCTGGACGTGCTAAAGATTGGCAACGTTTTGAAGAAGTGTCATTGGTACTTGCTGGTTTAGCAACGCCTTTAGTACTTTCAGTACATACTATTGTATCCTTTGATTTTGCCACGTCGGTGATACCAGGATGGCATACAACTATTTTCCCGCCTTACTTTGTGGCTGGCGCAGTATTCTCAGGATTTGCCATGGTAAATACGCTTCTTATTATTATGAGAAAAGTATGTAGTCTTGAAGATTATATTACAGTACAACATATCGAATTAATGAACATTGTAATTATGATTACAGGTTCTATCGTTGGTGTGGCATATATGACTGAGTTATTTATAGCTTGGTATTCAGGAGTAGAGTACGAACAATATGCATTCTTAAATAGAGCAACAGGACCTTATTGGTGGGCATATTGGGCAATGATGACTTGTAATGTGTTTTCTCCACAATTCATGTGGTTTAAAAGGCTTAGAACAAGTATTATGTTCTCATTCTTTATTTCAATAGTAGTAAATATAGGAATGTGGTTTGAACGATTTGTAATTATTGTAACCTCATTGCATAGAGATTATTTACCATCATCTTGGACAATGTTCCAACCTACATTTGTAGATATAGGAATATTCATTGGAACAATTGGGTTCTTCTTTGTATTATTTTTATTGTACTCTAGAACATTCCCTGTAATTGCGCAAGCTGAGGTGAAGACGATATTGAAATCTTCTGGAGAACGTTATAAAAATATAAGAGAACGAGGCGATAGTTTAGTTGGAACTGGAGCTGATGCGAGAACATCAAATGTTTCTGAAGATAATTCTGATAATTTAAAAAACGACGAGTAGCATATGGAAGCTTCAAAAGTAATTCACGCTATTTATACTGATGATGATGTATTAATGTCTGCGGTTAAGACCGTTAAAGCAGAAAAACATCACATTGAAGAAATTTATACGCCTTTCCCGGTTCACGGACTGGACAAAGCCATGGGATTAGCGCCAACACGTATTGCAATAGCATCATTTATGTATGGTTGTGTAGGATTAATCGTGTCAATTGTAATGATGAACTTCATTATGATTGAAGATTGGCCACAAAATATTGGAGGAAAGCCAAGTTTTAGTTATATCGAAAACATGCCGGCTTTTGTACCAATTATGTTTGAGTTGACCGTATTTTTTGCGGCCCATTTAATGGTAATAACATTCTATTTAAGAAGTAGAATGTGGCCATTTAAAAAGGCTGAAAATCCAGATGTAAGAACTACAGATGATCATTTCTTAATGGAAATTGCTGTTCATGGGAATGCATCTGAATTAGAAAGTTTGTTGAAAGAAACAGGTGCAGTAGAAATTAATATAGTAGATAAAGAAGAAGCACATTAATATGAAGGGCTTAATAAAAATAACAGTTATAGCATTAGTATTAGTATCGTTTGTATCCTGTAAAAAGGACACTAGACCTAATTATCAGTTCATGCCTAATATGTATGAGTCAGTAGGTTATGAAACGTATTCAGAATCTAATGCATTTGCTAATGGTAAAGAAGGACAATTGCCTGCAGAAGGATCTATACCTAGAGGATATATTCCTTTCGAAATAGATAATACGCAAGACGGATTTCTATTGGCAAAAGAAACATTAATGAGTCCTTTAGATTCTACACAAATTGACTCTAAAAGAGGTAAAGAATTGTATACAATTTATTGTGGTATATGTCATGGTAATAAAGGAAAAGGACAAGGTAATTTGGTGAAAAGGGAGAAAATCCTTGGTGTACCAAGTTATGATGATGCAGGAAGAGCAATTACTGCTGGAAGTACTTACCATACCATTTATTATGGTAAAAATGCAATGGGTTCTTATGCAAACCAACTTAGAGAAGAAGAACGATGGCAAGTTGTAGCGTATGTGCTACAATTAAAAGCGGATTTAGAAAAGTAAGATTAGATAAAGTTTATATATAGATATGTACACATTCTCAAAAAAATTAAAAACATTTTCTATCATTCTAATGGTCGTAGGATTATTAGGAGTTGTATATGGTTTTATGGATTCTCATAAATCATATACAGAGGTTGAAACGATGCTTGCTGATGAAGCTCATCACGGTGGAGGACATGGTGAGGAAGCAACACATGTTGTTACAGAAACGTCACATGACACGCATGCAACTGAAGATACTCATGCAGATGAGGCACATTCCGAAACAACCGATGTTCATGTTGATGAACACAAAGAACATGTAGAGCATGTACAGCATCAAATAGCGAATAGACCTTGGTCTGCGTTGTATGTTGCAGCTTTCTTTTTTATGATGATAGCTCTTGGAGCTTTAGCCTTTTATGCTATACAATTTGCATCTCAGGCAGGCTGGTCACCAGTACTATTTAGAGTTATGGAAGGAATTACGTCTTATGTGCTTCCTGGTGCTTTGATTGTTTTGGCAATAGCCGTTGCATCTCATTATTTAGGACATAATAGTATATTTATCTGGATGAATGAAAACATGTCCAATCCTGATCATGAAGACTATGATAAATTAGTTGCTGGTAAATCAAGCTTTTTGAACATAACAGGATTCATAATTAGAGGATTAATCTTTATCGCTGGATGGAGTTTATACAGATATTTTGCACGTAAATTCACAATCGCACAAGATAGTGCAGGAGATAATAAGAACTTTAAAAAGACCTTCCGTATTTCGGCTGCCTTTTTAGTATTCTTTATCTATACAGAATCTATGATGTCTTGGGATTGGATTATGAGTGTTGACCCACACTGGTTTAGTACATTATTTGGTTGGTACGTTTTTGCAAGTATGTTTGTAAGTGCAATTACTGTTATCGCCTTAGTGACGATGTACTTGAAATCTAGAGGTCATTTACCTTTTGTCAATGATAGTCACCTACATGATTTGGCTAAATTCATGTTCGCATTTAGTATATTTTGGACCTATTTATGGTTCTCTCAATTTATGTTAATCTGGTATTCAAATATTCCAGAGGAAGTAACATATTTCGTAACAAGATTTGCAGATTATAAGCTTCCTTTCTTAGGAATGGTAGTGATGAATTTTGTATTCCCAATCTTGCTATTAATGAATAGTGATTATAAAAGAATTCCATGGTTTGTAGTTATGGCTGGACTCGTAATATTGGCCGGACATTATATTGATATTTTCAATATGATTATGCCTGCAACAGTTGGAGATAGATGGTTTATTGGTATTCCTGAATTAAGTTCAATTCTATTGTTTGCTGGACTATTCATTTTTATTGTATTTACCGCATTAACAAAGGCTAATTTATTAGCTAAAGGGAACCCTTTCTTAAAAGAAAGTGAGAATTTCCATTCTTAATTAATTTTATAACGAAGAGAAACGACAATGACTGCTTTTTTAACAATTATAATAGTACTTTTTGTAGCTGTAGCCATTTGGCAAATGGTTAAGATATTCGACCTTGCACAAGTTGGTGATGATGCAAACACAGGTGTTGCAACAGATAAAGATAATACCATGAATGGGTATTTGATGATTGGGTTTTTAATCTTTATTTATGCAATTACAATTGCGAGTTTTTGGTACTTGGGTGATTTGCCATTAATGTCAAATTCGGCATCGGCACATGGTCCTCAAGTTGATAATTTAATGATTATCTCAATGGCTCTTATTTTTGTGGTGCAAACCATTACGCAATTCTTGTTGCATTATTTTGCTTTCAAATACAAAGGAGAAAAAGGAAAGAAGGCATTGTTTTTTGCAGACAATAATACACTGGAAGCTATTTGGACAATTATTCCTGTAATTGTGTTATCAGGATTAATTATATACGGATTGTTCACATGGTCTAACATTATGAATGTTGATGAAAGTGAAGACCCTTTAGTAATCGAATTATATGCACAACAGTTTAATTGGAAAGCTAGATATGCTGGAGAAGATAATACATTAGGATTAGCTAATGTTAGATTAATTGATATTGATAGAGCTAACATATTGGGATTAGACGAATCTGACCCTAACGCTCAAGATGATAAAATCACGACCGAACTACATTTACCAGTTGGTCAACCCGTATTATTTAAAATGCGTTCTCAAGATGTACTTCACTCGGCTTATATGCCTCACTTTAGAGCACAAATGAACTGTGTTCCTGGTATGATAACTCAATTTGGTTTTACGCCAACAGTAACAACTGCAGAGATGCGTCAAAACCCTGATATCGTTGATAAAGTTGCAAACATTAATAAGATTAGAATCGAGAATAGTGAAACGATTCTAGCTTCAGGTCAGGATTTAAGATATGAGTTTGATTACTTATTGTTATGTAATAAGATTTGTGGAAAATCACATTACAATATGCAAATGAAGATTATCGTAGAAACGCAAGAGGAGTATGATGCTTGGATAAAGGAACAGGCAACTTTTAAGAATACAATTAACTAACTAAGAAGAATAAAACGATTAAAGATTATGTCAGCACACGCAGATACACACGATCACGACGAGCACGAACATCATCATAAAGAGACTTTCGTTACTAAATATATATTTAGTCAAGATCATAAAATGATCGCTAAGCAGTACCTGATTACAGGTACTATTATGGGAGTTATTGGTGTTTTGATGTCATTAATGTTCCGTATGCAAATTGCATGGCCAGAAGAGCCTAATATTCTTTTTGAAGCTTTATTAGGGAAATGGGCGCCAGGTGGTGTAATGGATGCTGATATATATTTGGCATTGGTAACTATTCACGGTACTATTATGGTATTCTTTGTACTTACTGCTGGATTAAGTGGAACATTTAGTAATTTACTTATTCCCTTGCAAATTGGTGCGCGAGATATGGCCTCAGGATTTTTGAATATGGTATCCTATTGGTTGTTTTTCTTATCGAGTGTTATCATGGTGATTTCATTATTTGTTGAAGCTGGCCCAGCTGCAGCAGGTTGGACAATCTATCCACCATTAAGTGCCCTTCCAATGGCACAAGGAGGATCTGGTATGGGAATGACATTGTGGTTAGTCTCTATGGCAATATTTATTGCATCATCTTTATTAGGATCACTAAATTATATAGTTACAGTAATAAATTTACGTACAAAAGGAATGTCTATGACTAGACTTCCATTAACAATTTGGGCGTTTTTTGTAACTGCAATCATTGGTGTTGTATCGTTTCCGGTATTATTATCGGCAGCATTACTATTAATAATGGATCGAAGTTTTGGAACATCATTCTTCTTATCTGATATTTTTTTACAAGGAGAAGTGTTACATTACCAAGGAGGTTCACCTGTATTATTTGAACACTTATTTTGGTTCTTAGGACATCCTGAAGTTTACATTGTAATCTTACCAGCAATGGGACTAGTTTCTGAAATTATGGCTTCGAGTTCTCGAAAACCAATTTTCGGGTATCGTGCAATGATTGCTTCAATACTTGCTATTGCATTTTTATCGACTATTGTTTGGGGTCACCATATGTTTATCTCTGGAATGAATCCATTCTTAGGTTCGGTATTTACATTTACGACCTTATTAATTGCAATACCATCTGCAGTAAAAGCATTTAACTGGATAACCACCATTTGGAAAGGAAACTTGCAGCTCAATCCTGCGATGCTATTTTCAATCGGATTCGTTTCAACGTTTATCACTGGTGGTTTAACAGGAATTATTCTTGGAGATAGTGCCTTAGATATTAACGTTCATGATACGTATTTCGTAGTGGCTCACTTCCACTTAGTAATGGGTATTTCTGCCCTTTATGGAATGTTTGCAGGAATCTATCACTGGTTCCCTAAAATGTTTGGTCGCATGTTAAATAAAAATCTTGGATACCTTCATTTCTGGATTACAGCAATTTGTGCTTATGGTGTGTTCTTCCCAATGCACTTTATAGGAATGGCTGGATTACCAAGACGTTATTATACCAATTCTAATTTTCCATTATTTGATGATACAGCAAATGCAAATGTGATCATTACAATTTTCGCTTTAGTTGGAGGTGCAGTTCAATTAGTATACTTATATAACTTCTTTAGCAGTATTTTCTTCGGAAAGAAAACGGTTCAAAATCCATGGCGTTCAACGACGTTAGAATGGACAGCTCCTGTGAAGCATATTCATGGAAACTGGGAAGGTGATATTCCTCATGTACACCGTTGGGCTTATGATTATAGCAAGCCGGGTCATGATGTCGATTTTGTACCTCAAAACATTCCTTTGAAAGAAGGTGAAGAAGAATTACAACATTAACAATTGTATATATAATATTGAAAAGCCTTTCTAAATCAGAAGGGCTTTTTGTTTATATTTGTGTACTATGAACGACAACTTAGATCCAACGAATGATAGTTTTTCTCCTGAAGAGATTGATGTTGAAAGAAAATTAAGACCCTTATCATTTGATGATTTTACAGGACAGGAACAAGTATTAGAGAATCTTCAAATATTTGTGCAAGCCGCTAATTTAAGAACCGAAGCTTTAGACCATACCTTATTCCATGGTCCTCCTGGTTTAGGAAAAACGACCTTAGCACATATTTTAGCAAGTGAACTTTCTGTAGGTATTAAAGTGACTTCTGGGCCTGTTCTAGATAAACCTGGAGATTTGGCAGGATTACTTACAAATTTGGAAGAACGAGATGTACTCTTTATTGATGAAATCCACCGACTAAGTCCTATTGTAGAAGAGTATTTATATTCGGCAATGGAGGATTATAAAATCGATATCATGATTGAATCTGGACCAAATGCCAGAACTGTTCAAATCAATTTGAACCCTTTTACTCTAGTTGGAGCTACAACGCGTTCTGGACTATTGACAGCTCCAATGCGAGCGCGTTTTGGAATTCAAAGTCGATTACAATATTATAAAACCGATCTATTAACGACGATAGTTCAAAGAAGTGCCACGATTTTGGATGTGCCAACTTCTATGGAAGCGGCTGTAGAGATTGCTGGAAGAAGTAGAGGAACACCTAGAATAGCGAATGCATTACTGAGACGGGTTAGAGACTTTGCGCAAATAAAAGGTGATGGAACGATCGATATTAAAATTGCAAAATTTGCACTTGAAGCTTTAAATGTTGATGCTCATGGTTTAGATGAAATGGACAATAAAATTTTAACAACAATTATTGATAAGTTTAAAGGAGGTCCAGTTGGTATTTCTACGATAGCGACTGCTGTGAGCGAGAGTACAGAAACTATTGAAGAAGTGTATGAACCTTTTTTAATACAACAAGGTTTTATCATGCGTACACCTCGTGGACGAGAAGTTACAGAGCAAGCATATAAACATCTAGGTAAAATTAAAGGCAATACACAAGGAGGCTTGTTCTAATGAGCAATTATAAATATCCAAATAGTGTTTCCTTTTACGAGTTTTTAATAAGATTAGCAGCTATTGCCAAAAACCCAATCCACTATCATAATAAATGGTTCAATGAAAAGGGAGATACATTTTCTATTAAATCACCATTTTATGGACATATCGTTTTAACCAGAGATGCGGTCTTAACAAAACACATTCTTCAAAAGAAACATAAAATTTATCACAAGTCTAGAATTCAAACCACACATTTGTCAAAATATATTGGCTATGGATTGCTTACTTCCAGTGGTGATTATTGGTTAAAACAACGCCGTTTAATACAGCCTGCATTTCATAAAGAGAAGATTCAGAATCTAGTATCATTAATTGACGAAACAATTCATGAGCAAGTAAATCAAATCAAATCAAATGGTTATGTGGATTTGTATCCAATTATTAATGAGCTAGCTTTTGAAGTTGTAGCCAAATCCCTGTTTGATTTTTCAGCTGAAAAACAGACCTTAAAACGTTTGCAGTTTATCATAGAGAAATTGCAATTGTTTATAGTCAAAGAATTGCGAATGCCTTATAAAAAGCTCTGGTATACCCTAAATGGATCTATCAAATATCATATGGCTTTGGTTAAGGAAAGTCGTGAAATAATAAATACTATTATTGATCAGAGAAGACGCTCAAATGAAGATCATGATGATTTATTAGACATGTTAATTCATGCACAATATGAAGATGAATCAACAATGACTAATGAACAATTGATTGATGAAATATTAATTTTGTTTGTTGCAGGTCATGAAACAACCGCAAACGCATTAACATTTACCTTAAAGCTATTGGCTCAAAATAAAGAAGCTCTGAAGAGAACGGAACAAGAAATTTTAATTACCGACAACCAGAACTTATCGGCATTACAACTGCTACCAAAATTGAATTATACAACCTGTTGTATCGAAGAAAGTATGCGACTATATCCACCAGCATGGATAACGGATAGAGTAAATATTGAAGATGATCAAATAGATACTTATTTTTTAAAAAAAGGAACAATAATTGGCGCGTCTATCTATGAGATACATCGTAATTCTAAGTATTGGGACCAACCAGAAGTATTTCTTCCTGAACGTTTTTTAGCAGAGAATAGAAAGGAAATATTGCCATACTATATGCCTTTCGGAGCTGGACCTAGATTGTGTATTGGAAATAATTTTGCCATGTTTGAAATGACTTTGGCAGTCAACGCAATCATTAATAAATTTCATATTACCACAAATAATGATGCTATTGATGTAAATCCGTTAATTACATTGAAACCAGTAGGTATTAAGTTGAAATTTGTTCCAAGATCCTGATTCTAATTTATCTCAAATGCTAAAAGTGTTTTTGATATTAGTTCAATTTTGAAAAGCCAAATCATCCTAAAAAACGATGCGTTGGTCTGAATTTTGGCTTTTTTTATAATAAGAGTTCTATATTTCTAATAGAATTGAAACCAACTATTTTATGAAAAGCATATCATTAACCAGAATTTCTGTCATTTTGGTAATTATAGTAATGTCATCATGTGCTACAGACGATGGCTATGTTCGAACCGAGAATCAATCAAATTTAGAACAAAGAATCATAGAATTGTATGGTTCTAAAGACGCTTTGATTCTTCCACTGTCAAATGATTACTCTAATATCCCTAGCGATATTAATAATCCGATTACTGCGGCAAAAGTTGAATTGGGAAAAATGTTGTTTCACGAAACAGGAATTGCATTAAATGCGATAATGGATGAAGGTATGACAACTTATTCATGTGCTTCATGTCATCATGCAGATGCGGGCTTTCAAAGTGGATTACAACAGGGGATTGCAGAAGGAGGTTCCGGTTTTGGTCTTAAAGGTGAAGGACGAACAAAAAGCAGCTTGTACTTAGAAGTGGATCTAGATATACAACCTATTCGAAACCCAAGTGTATTAAATGTAGCGTATCAAGACGTGATGTTTTGGAATGGTCAATTTGGTGGTACAGGAACTAATTTTGGTACAGAATCTAGTTGGACCGAAGGAACTCCGAAAGAAATTAATAACCTAGGGTTCGAAGGTGTAGAAACACAGGCGATTGCAGGTGCAGATGCTCATAGGTTTAAAATTGAAGCAGAATTCATAGAAAATTCTTCTTATAAAGAATTATTCGATAATGCATTTCCAGATATAATTCCTGAGGAACGTTATACTAAATTAAATGGAGCGCTTGCCATCGCAGCTTATGAAAGAACATTGTTACCCAACCAAGCCCCTTTTCAACTTTGGTTAAAAGGAGATGAGTCTGCAATGAGTTCAAATGAAGTTGAAGGCGCATTGTTGTTTTTTAACCAAGCTAAATGCTTTAATTGTCATACTGGACCAGGCTTAAATGGTATGAGTTTTCATGCCTTAGGGATGAATGATCTAGAAGGTGACAATATTATGACTATCGTTGACGAAGCCACAAAAAAAGGACGTGGTGGATTTACAAATAATCCAGAGGATGATTTCAAATTTAAAACACCGCAATTATACAATCTTAAGGATGTCACATTCTATGGACATGGCGGAACTTTTCAAAGCGTTGAAGATGTAGTGCGTTATAAGAGCGCAGCTATTGGTCAAAATCAAGATGTACCCGCTAATGAGTTATCAGAAATGTTTGTGCCCCTTAATTTATCTGAAACGCAAATAAATCAAATAACGGCGTTCCTCGAACTCGCATTATATGATAATAATTTACAGCGTTATAGTCCTGATACGCTTCCAACGGGAAGTTGTTTTCCTAATGCTGATGCTCAATCGTCTATAGATTTGGGATGTAATTAATCCTATTAGAAATATCAACAGTTGTATTAGATTGAAAAAACTAAGTTGTAATTTCGTATTCTTCAATTATGACAACATCAAAATCCACATATTCAGAACGCATTAAATCAGAAGCCAATCGCTTAGGGTTTTTATCTTGTGGAATTAGTAAAGCCGATTTTTTGGAAGAAGAAGCACCGCGATTAGAACGCTGGTTAAATAGTAATATGCATGGTGAAATGTCTTATATGGAAAACCATTTTGATAAGCGTTTGGATCCTACTATTCTTGTTGAAGATTCTAAAAGTGTAATTTCGTTGTTGCTGAATTATTTTCCTTCTGAAATACAACAGGATGCAACTGCACCAAAAATAAGTAAGTATGCCTATGGAACAGATTATCACTTTATTATAAAAGATAAATTAAAAGCACTATTGCGCTATATTCAAGATGAAATTGGCGAAGTGCATGGTCGTGCTTTCGTTGATTCAGCGCCTGTTTTAGACAAGGCTTGGGCTGCTAAGTCAGGATTAGGTTGGGTTGGTAAGCACAGTAATTTGTTAACTCAACAAGTAGGTTCTTTTTATTTTATTGCAGAACTAATTGTCGATTTAGAGTTAGAATATGATTTGCCAACTACAAATCATTGTGGTACCTGTACAGCATGCATAGATGCTTGCCCAACACAGGCAATTACAGAACCGTATGTGGTCGATGGAAGTAAGTGTATTTCTTATTTTACCATTGAGCTTAAGGAAAATATTCCTACTGAATTTAAAGGTCAGTTTGATGATTGGATGTTCGGTTGTGATGTATGTCAAGATGTATGCCCTTGGAATCGTTTTTCAAAATCGCATCAGGAACCTTTATTTAATCCGCATCCTGAATTGTTATCCATGACAAAGAAAAATTGGGAAGAAATAACGGAAGATACGTTTAGAAAAGTGTTTAAAAAATCAGCAGTAAAACGGACTAAGTATTCCGGATTGACCCGCAATATCAAATTTTTAAAAGATTAAACATTTGCATTAAAGGATTCTTATCTTTGTGAGTTCGATTAATTCATTTATTTATGAGTAAGCAAAGTAAACGTAGAGAAGCTTTAGTGTATCATGCTAAACCATCTCCAGGGAAAATTCAAGTAGTTCCTACTAAAAAGTATGCAACACAGAGAGATTTATCATTGGCCTATTCTCCTGGAGTAGCAGAACCATGTTTGGAGATAGAAAAAGATAAAAACAATGCCTATAAGTATACTGCTAAAGGTAATTTAGTAGCTGTTATTTCAAATGGTACTGCTGTTTTAGGACTTGGTAATATTGGCCCAGAGGCCTCTAAACCAGTTATGGAAGGGAAAGGCTTGTTATTTAAAATATTTGCAGATATTGATGTTTTTGATATTGAAGTTGATACTGAAAATATTGAAGAGTTTATTCAAACTGTAAAAATGATCGCGCCAACCTTTGGGGGCATTAACCTGGAAGACATTAAAGCACCTGAAGCATTTGAAATTGAGAAGCGACTAAAAGAAGAATTAGATATTCCGGTGATGCATGATGATCAGCATGGAACAGCAATTATATCTGCTGCCGCCTTATTAAATGCATTAGAAATTACTGATAAAAAAATAGAAGAGGTAAAAATTGTGGTCAGTGGAGCAGGTGCCGCTGCAATTTCATGTACGCGTTTGTATATGGCATTCGGGGCGAATCGTAATAATATAGTGATGCTCGATAGTAAAGGTGTTATTAGAGATAATAGAGAAAACCTTAGCAAACAAAAGGCAGAATTTGCGACACATAGAAAAATAGATACACTTGACGAGGCAATGGAAAACGCTGATGTATTTATTGGCTTATCAACTTCAGATATTGTAAATCCTAGTATGCTTAAGTCTATGGCAATAAATCCGATTGTTTTTGCAATGGCAAATCCAGATCCGGAAATCAGATATCAATTGGCAATTGATACAAGAGATGACATAATTATGGCAACGGGACGATCAGATCATCCTAATCAAGTTAATAATGTTCTTGGATTTCCTTTTATTTTCAGAGGTGCCTTAGACGTACGCGCTACCAAAATAAATGAAGCAATGAAAATGGCTGCGGTAAATGCATTAGCAAGTTTGGCAAAAGAACCAGTGCCAGAACAAGTTAATATTGCTTATGGAGAAACCCGATTGACATTTGGAAAAGACTATATTATACCAAAACCTTTCGATCCTAGATTAATTGCTGAAGTTCCTCCAGCTGTTGCAAAAGCGGCAATGGATAGTGGTGTCGCTAAAGAACCTATTGAGGATTGGAATAAATATAGAGACGAACTTCTAGAACGATTAGGTTCTGATAATAAAATTGTAAGGCTACTGATTAACAGAGCAAAAACAAACCCTAAACGTGTTGTTTTCGCGGAAGCAGATCACCTAGATGTTTTGAAAGCTGCTCAAATTGTTCATGAAGAAGGAATTGCCGAGCCAATTCTATTAGGGAGGCGCGATGTTATTGAGCGTTTAAAAGAGGAAATTGAGTTTGATGCTGATGTCACAATTATTGATCCTAAATCAGATGAAGAAACAGATCGTAAAAACGAGTATGCTAAAGTATATTGGGAACAACGTAAACGAAAAGGAGTAACCTTATACTCGGCACAAAAAGTGATGCGGGAGCGAAATTATTATGCCGCTATGATGGTGAATACAGGAGATGCTGATGCCCTTATTACCGGTTATTCAAGAAATTACCCTTCAGTTGTTAAGCCCATGTTGGAGCTAATAGGCATGGCTCCAGGTTCCACGCGAATTGCAACAACTAATGTAATGATGACACAACGTGGACCAATGTTTTTGAGTGATACTTCAATAAATATAAATCCATCAGCAAATGATTTAACTAGAATTGCTCAAATGACCGCTGGTGTTGTGAAAATGTTTGGAATGGATCCGGTTATGGCCATGATTTCCTATTCTAATTTTGGTTCGTCAAAAAACCAAACAGCCATTAAAGTAAGAGAAGCAGTTGCTTATTTACATAAAAGACATCCAAAACTTGTAGTAGATGGGGAGTTACAAACAGATTTTGCTCTAAATAGTGAAATGTTACAGGATATATTTCCGTTTTCAAAACTTGCTGGAAAAAAAGTGAATACACTAATTTTTCCAAATTTAGAATCTGCAAATATTACGTACAAATTGCTTAAGGAATTGAATAAAGCAGACTCTATTGGTCCTATTATGATGGGGATGCGAAAACCAGTACATATCCTTCAATTAGATGCAAGTGTGGATGAAATTGTTAATATGGCTGCAATTGCGGTTATTGATGCGCAACAGAAGGAAAAAAGAGAACTGGAAATAAGGGCAGCTTTAGCAAAGTAAACACCTTTGAATTGCAAATAATTTTATTACATTTGAGTCATTAATCAAAGCAATTAAATGATTACGCACATTCAGGGAAGATTGGTAGAAAAAAATCCAACAGATGTTATTATAGATTGTAATGGCGTTGGGTATTTTTTAAACATTTCACTACATACGTTTTCTCAAATTCCTGACAAAGAACAGATAAAGTTATATTCGTATTTATTAGTTCGTGAAGACTCTCATACACTCTATGGTTTTTCTTCAATTGCTGAACGTGATATTTTCAAATTGCTGATTTCGGTTAGTGGTATTGGTGCAAGTATAGCAAGAACCATGTTGTCTTCATTAACACCAAAACAAGTGAGAGAAGGAATCGCTCATGGAGATGTTGTTTTAATACAATCTGTAAAAGGAATTGGAGCTAAAACAGCACAACGCGTTATTTTGGATTTAAAAGATAAAATTTTGAAAGTTTACGATATCGACGAACTTTCTTCGGTTGAAAGCAATACCAGTAAGGATGAAGCGTTATCTGCTTTAGAAGTTCTTGGATTTGTAAAAAAACAGTCTGAGCGTGTTGTAGACAAAATAGTATCTAATCAACCTGATGCGAATGTCGAAACCATTATTAAAGAAGCATTAAAAAATTTATAAAGGATTTGAGGACAACTAACTATACTTTTTCAAAATCGATTAAAGCCTATTTACTATTCAGCATTGCAATGTTATATGGATTTTTTGTTTTTGCTCAGCAAAATCCGGTAGTCCAAGATACCACCAAAACGGGGTTTTCTTTAGGAACTCTTACAATGCCTAATCCTGATAGTATTATTTCTAAATACACGTACGATCCACTTACGAATAGATACATTTATACTGAAAAAGTAGGAGAATTTAATATTAAATATCCAATAATTTTAACCCCAGCCGAATATCAAAAATTAGTCATTCAAGAAGCATTAAGAAATTACTATAAGCAAAAAATTGATGCTCAAAATGGAAAGAAGGACGGGACTGACGAACAACAAAAAAACTTACTCCCAGAATTTTATGTTAATTCAGGCTTTTTCGAAACTATTTTTGGAGGGAATACCATTGAAGTAATTCCTCAAGGTTCTGTGGAAATGGATTTAGGAGTTTTATTTACAAAACAAGACAACCCATCATTTTCACCAAGAAACCGAAGTAATTTCACCTTTGATTTTGATCAAAGAATTAGTTTAAGCTTACTTGGTAAAGTTGGTACAAGGCTACAAGTTACTGCCAATTACGATACGGAATCTACATTTGATTTTCAAAATCTGATCAAGTTGGAGTATACGCCAACCGAAGACGATATTGTAAGAAAAATAGAAGTTGGTAACGTAAGCATGCCATTAAATAGCTCATTAATAACTGGAGCACAAAGTCTATTTGGAGTAAAAACTGAGTTGCAGTTTGGTAAGACCAAAGTTACGGCTGTCTTTTCAGAGCAAAAGTCTCAAGCAAAATCTGTTGTGGCACAGGGCGGAGGAACACTCGAAGAGTTTTCATTTTTTGCTAGAGATTATGATGAGAATCGTCACTTCTTCTTAGCCCAATATTTTAGAGAGAACTATGATAAGGCCTTAGAACGCTATCCGTTTATTCAAAGTAATATTCAAATTACAAGAGCTGAAGTTTGGGTGACTAACCGAAGTAACCAAACTGAAAATGTTAGAAACGTTGCCGCTTTTCAAGATTTAGGAGAATCTGAAATAATAGGATCAACTGTAAATATTCTAGCACCTGGAAATTTTCCTGACAATGGCAACAATGCTTTTGATCCAACTAATATTGGAGGCGCAGGCTCTCAACTTTCAGATTTGGTGAGAGATATTACTACAGTCGAACAAGGAATTTTAATACCTGCTAATGAAGGTTTCGATTTTGGAAAACTTGAAAACGCAAAGAAATTAATTCTTGGATCCGATTATCAATTAAATACCGAGTTGGGTTATATTTCCTTAAATCAGCGGTTATTGAATGATGAAGTGTTAGCGGTTGCCTTTCAATATACTATTGGAGGTGAAGTGTATCAGGTTGGTGAATTTGCGAATGACGGTGTAGATGCTACGGGAGTTTCAGTTGATGTTGGTACTGGAAATCAAGTCATAAATAATAATAGTCTTATTCTGAAAATGCTGAAAAGTGCTGTGACTAGTGTCGATCAGCCGATTTGGGATTTGATGATGAAAAATATTTACGACACAGGGGCATTTCAATTGAGTCAAGAAGATTTTAAGTTGAATATTTTTTATACAGAAGCCTCACCCTTAAATTATATAACTCCTGTTGATGGTACATCATTCCCGTTGTATGATAATAATACACCATTTGACCCAACTGATGATACCGATATTACCGAAACGCCGTTGATTCGATTATTTCATTTAGATCGACTGAATTTTAATAATGATCCACAACAAAATGGTGATGGGTTTTTTGATTTTGTTCAAGGGATAACAGTTTTAACTCAAAATGGTAAAATTATTTTTACTAAAGTTGAACCTTTTGGAAAATATTTATTTGATGTCTTAGATGATCCTCTGAATCCTGGCGATTATGATTTGGATACCTATACAAATGAAAATCAAGAAAAATACGTTTATGATATTCTGTATAAGTCAACCAAAACGGCGGCTTTAGAAGAAATAGAAAAAAATAAGTTTCAACTTAAAGGACGATTTAAGTCTACTGGAGGCGATGGTATTCCATTAGGTGCATTTAATGTCCCTAGGGGATCGGTAAAAGTAACTGCAGGTGGTCGCGTATTAGTTGAAGGTATTGATTATACGGTAAATTATCAATTAGGACGCGTTCAAATTTTGGACGAAGCATTAAAAGCGTCTAACACACCAATTCAAGTTTCAGTAGAAAATAATGCAGTATTTGGTCAGCAAACAAAGCGATTTACAGGTATTAATATTGAACATCAGTTTAATGAAAATTTTGTATTAGGTGCAACCTTATTAAATTTAAATGAACGTCCTATAACACAAAAGGCAAATTATAATTCTGAACCAATTAACAATACCATCTTTGGTATTAATGGAAATTATTCTACTGAAGTGCCATTCTTAACAAGACTCGTAAATAAATTACCCAATATAGATACTGATGTTCCTTCCAATGTATCGGTTCGTGGTGAGTTTGCATATTTAGCACCTGGCGCTCCAAAAGGAACAGATTTTAATAATGAAGCTACAGCTTATGTTGATGATTTTGAAGGTACACAAGGCGCCATAGATTTATTGTCTCCGTTGTCATGGTTTTTATCAAGTAGACCAAGAGAGTTAGGTAGAACGTATACCGAAGGACCTGAAGATGAAAAAGGATTGCAAAATGGATTTGATAGAGGATTCTTAAATTGGTACACGATTGATCCTATTTTTTACAGCAGTCAGAGACCTAGTGGATTGTCTGATGATGATATCTCTAATTTATATACGCGTCGTGTTTTCATTGATGAAATTTTCCCTGAGATAGATATTGCGCAAGGGCAAAGTACAGTGCTTAACACTTTAGACCTTTCCTATTACCCTGCAGAAAGAGGGCCTTATAATTTGGAACCTTTAGCTAGCTCAGATTTAAATGGAGATGGCTTGTTAGATGATCCAACGGATAGTTGGGCTGGTATTACGAGACAGATAACGTCTACGGATTTTGAACAAGCAAATGTAGAGTATATTGAATTTTGGTTGCAGGATCCATTTTTGGACAATACAACAAACCCTGGAGGGAAATTAAAAGTAAACTTAGGAAACGTTTCGGAGGATATTTTGAAGGATGGTAAAAAACAATATGAAAATGGATTGCCAGAAGATGGAGATATTTCATCACTTTTAAATTCATCAACAGATTGGGCTGTGCCTCAAAATCAATCATTAATTTATACATTCTCTACTTTGGGTCAACAGCGTGACAATCAAGATGTTGGTTATGATGGATTTGATGATATTGAGGAAATCACTCAATTCGGAACCGCTTTTGGTGAAGATCCATCGAATGATAATTATAGATATTACCTAAATACAGATGGAGATATTTTTCAGCGTTATAAGCAGTATAATGGTTTAGAAGGAAATTCTCCAGAAACATTTACAGATACCAATAGAGGCTCAACTACCCAACCTGATGTTGAAGATATCAATAGAGATAATACGATGAATACCATCGATAGTTATTTTGAATATGAAATTGATATAACCCCAGGAAGCTTAAATGTTACTAACGAACAAATTAATGATACTAAAACGCGTAATGTAACATTACCTAATGGAGACACGCGCGAAGTTAAATGGTATCAATTTAGAATCCCAATTTCTGAACCGACACGAGCAATTGGAGGCATTACCGATATTAGATCAATCCGATTTGCAAGATTATTCTTAGACAATTTCTCTGAAGAAACTATCATGCGTTTTGCAACCTTAGACTTAGTTCGAAGTGATTGGAGACGCTATACATTAGACCTAGATACAGATACAACTAATAATAGTCCAAATGCCGAATTAAATGTTGGTGTTATTGGGTTGCAAGAAAATGAAGGGAATTATGTATCTCCTCCAGGCGTTGAATTAGAGCAGTTAAATAATAATAACAATATTATTAGACAAAACGAGCAAGCTCTAGTGATGGAAGTTTGCGATTTGATTCCTACTGATTCTAAAGGAGTTTATAAAAATATAAATGTAGACATGCGTCAGTATAAAAAACTGCGAATGTTTATGCATGCGGAAGATGGTACTTCTGGAAACTTGGCGTCAGGTGATTTAGTAGGATTTATTAGAATGGGTAATGACTTTACACAAAACTTTTATCAAATTGAATTACCACTTGAAGTTTTAAACGGCACTTCACCTTCTAGTGTTTGGCCGAATGAAATCGAATTAGATTTAAGTGTTTTACAAGATATTAAAGCTGAAGGGATTAGCAATAATACATTGGCAAATGATACACCAACATTTTATGATATAGAGCCAGATGGATTGGTGGAAGTTGGAGAATTTGATCCGTATACCTTAGGTCAACAGCGTGTTGCTATAAAAGGAAATCCCAATTTTGGAGATATTAGAGTATTGATGGTTGGGGTTAAAAACCCAGGAGCTGGGACGGTTCCAACAGATCAATGTGGTGAGATCTGGTTCAATGAATTACGTCTATCAGATTTAGATAATGAAGGTGGTTGGGCTGCGATAGCAAGTGTGGATACGAATATTGCTGATTTTGCTAATATTAGCGCAACAGGTCGTCAAAGTACCGTTGGATTTGGTTCAGTAGAACAACGTCCAAATGAAAGAAGTAGAGAAGATGTAAAGCAGTACGATTTTGTTACTAATTTAAATTTAGGACAGTTATTACCAAAAACATGGGGTGTTCAGATTCCATTTAATTACGCCCAAAGTGAAGAATTAGTGACACCAAAGTATGATCAGTTTTATAAAGATTTAACGCTTGAATCAAGATTGAATGCCGCCGAAACTAGTGCGGAGGAAGATCGCATTTTAGAACAATCTGAAGACTATACTAAAAGACAAAGTATTAATTTTATTGGCGTTAAGAAGAATAAAACTGGAGATGCGACGCCTCACTTTTATGACGTTGAGAATTTGACCTTTAATTATTCGTACAATAAAGTTGATCACAGAGATTTTGAAATTGAGCGATCCTTAGACCAAAATGTAAGAGCAGGCGTAAATTATAACTATAACTTTGCACCGAAAACTGTCGAGCCATTTAAAAAGAATGATTCCTTGTTTACAGGGAAATATTGGAGAATATTAAAAGATTTTAATGTGAACCTAATGCCAACAAGTTTCTCTATTAATACAGATATTATTAGACAATTTAGTAAACAAAAATTTAGAGATACTGAACTTGGAGGTGCCAATATTGGAATAGAAGAATTGTTCAGGAGAAATTATAGTTTTGATTTTCAATATGCTGTAAATTATAATATTACAAAGGCCTTAAGCCTGAATTTTTCTGCAGCTAACAAAAATATTGTACGCAATTACTTTATTGATGATGAATTGAATGGAAGGCAAAACCCGGAATTGGATGTTTGGGATGGATTCTTTGATTTTGGCGATCCAAATATTCAAAATCAACAGCTACAAGTAAATTATGAAATTCCGCTCTACAAGATTCCTACATTAAGTTTCTTGAGAGCGACATATTCGTATACGGGCGATTTTAGATGGCAAAAAGGATCTGATTTAAACACGAATTTGCCTATCACTACAGAGGAAAATGGTGTTGAAGTAACCCGAAATTATAATTTAGGGAATTCAATTCAAAATGCAAATACGCATAACATTAATTCCACGCTTAATATGTCTCAATTATACAAGTACTTCGGACTTGTAAAAAAACCAACACGTGGTTTGTCTAATAGAAAAGCGGTACCTGGTGCACTAGGAAAGGACGGAAAACCTGCTGATAATGCAAAGAAAAGAACAACATCTAAAGCTGGTGCTGGGACTAAAATCTTAAATGGAGCAATTGATGTTTTAACGAGTGTTAAACGTATTCAGATTAATTATTCAGAAAATAATGGAACCTTCTTACCAGGATATTTAAGAACTCCAGGATTTGTTGGAACTCTAAAGCCGACTTTTGGTTTTACATTTGGAGGTCAAAATGATATAAGAGATCTTGTTGCAAGAAATGGATGGCTAACAGTGTATCCAGATTTTAACCAGCAATATACAGAGGTTACCAATCGTATTTTGGATGTATCTGCTAACGTTGAGATAATAAAAGATTTAAAGATCGATCTTGTTGGGAGCAGAACCTATTCTGAAAATTTCTCAGAAAATTTTAGAGTTGAAGATCTTGACGGCGATGGTGAATTAGACTATAATCATTTAGTGGGAAATTCATTTGGAAACTTTAATATTTCAACCGCATTGATTAAAACAGCATTTAGTACAAGTGATGAAAATCAATCTGCAGCATTTGACGATTTTAGATCAAATCGATTGTTGGTAGCAAACAGATTGGCTAGAAATTTTTATGGAAATTCTGCTTTCCCAGTTGATGCTGAAGGCTATCCAATTGGGTTCGGTAAGAACAACCAAGCCGTATTATTACCAGCATTCTTGGCTGCCTATTCAGGACAAAGTGCGGATAAAGTGAAATTGAGCGCATTTAGAGATGTGCCAATTCCAAACTGGTCATTAAAATATACAGGGTTTATGAAAATGAAGTGGTTCAAAAAACACTTCAAAAGATTCTCAATTACCCATGGTTATCGCTCGAGTTATACGATTAATCAGTTTAGAAGTAATTTAGATTATGATCCTGAAAACCCAACAGATTTAGACCAAGGAGGGAATTTTAAAAATGCAACTTTATTTAGTAATATAAATCTAGAAGAGCAGTTTAGCCCGCTGTTTAGAATCGATTTTGAAATGAAAAACTCGATTAAAATATTGGCGGAAATGAAAAAGGATAGAATTTTGTCAATGAGTTTTGATAATAATTTATTAACTGAAATTCAAGGTAAAGAGTATATTATCGGATTAGGATATCGTATTAAAGATGTTAAAATACGATCAAAAATTGCAGGTGCAAAGCAAACGGTGAAAAGCGATTTAAATATGAAGGCCGATGTCTCTGTTAGAGATAATAAAACCATTATAAGGTATTTAGATTTAGACAATAATCAGATTACTCAAGGACAAACAATTTGGGGAATTAAGTATTCAGCAGATTATGCGTTTAGCAAAAACTTAACGGCATTGTTTTATTTTGATTATACGTTCTCAGAATATGCAATTTCTACCGCTTTTCCTCAGACCACAATTAGATCTGGCTTTACATTAAGATATAATTTTGGAAATTAATTATTGAAACTAAAACATTAAAAATTACATTTGTATATTAAAATTATTGAATAAAATGAATATACCTTCAGATTTAAAATACACCAAAGACCACGAATGGGTTAGAATTGAAAACGATTCGATAACCATTGGAATTACAGATTTTGCACAAAGTGAATTAGGAGATATCGTATATGTTGAAGTTGAGACAGTTGATGAGACATTGGATGCTGAAGAAATTTTCGGTACTGTAGAAGCCGTAAAAACGGTTTCAGATTTACTTTTACCAGTTTCAGGAGAGATTATCGAATTTAATGAGACATTAGAAGATGAACCTGAAAAAGTGAATTCAGATCCTTATGGTGCTGGTTGGATGATTAAAGTTAAATGTTCAGATTTAAGTCAATTGGATGATTTGATGTCAGCAGATGCTTATAAAGTACTCGTTGGTGCTTAATAAAAACATGGCACTTCTAAGTGTCATTTTTTATACGCTATTTTTAACTGTTTTGAGTTTAATGCCTATCGATGAAGAGATCCCAAGATTTGGGTTTTCATTTGACGATAAAATTTATCACCTTTTTGCTTATTTTATATTCACAGTGCTATTGTATACTTATACAACTGCAGTGCAGATTAAGCGGAAAATTTTAGTGGCATTTAGTATTGCAGTTATCTATGGCATTATAATTGAGGTTTTACAGGGAACACTAGGAAATAAAAGAACATCGGAAGTATATGATGTAATTGCTAATGTTTCAGGTAGTTTAATAGGAGTTCTTGTTATACTATCAATGAGAAAACTAAAGTTAAAATAAATTAATCGTTTGCTTTTTTAACTATTTATTGGTTATTTTAGCATTCCTTAAAACTCATTAAGCACATGGAACCAAAAAAAAATACACAGGCAGATGTAAGTAGAAATAGTTCTATTTATTTTGCTGTAGGTCTAGCATTAATGTTATTGTTGACAAACTTGGCGATTAACTATAAGACTTATGATAAGTCTGCTATTGATATTGGTCAGTTAAACTTGGATGATTTGGATGAAGAAGAAATTCCAATTACAGAGCAGATTCAGACACCACCACCACCACCACCTCCTCCAGCAGCTCCAGAAGTTATTGAGATAGTAGAGGATGAAAAAGAAGTGGAAGAAACAGTAATTGAATCTACCGAAACAGATCAGGAAGAAGAAATTGCAGAAGTAGAAGAAATTGAAGTAGAAGAAATAGAAGAAGATATTGAAGTCCCATTTGCAGTTATTGAAAATGTGCCAATTTTTCCAGGATGTGAAAAGGAAAAAGGTAATAATGCAAAAAAGGATTGCATGTCGGCTAAAATCGCAAAATTTGTAAATAAAAAATTTAATACAGATTTAGCGGCTGATTTAGGATTATCTGGAAAACAACGAATCAGTGTTATTTTTAAAATTGATAAGAGCGGTAACATTACAAATATTAGAGCTAGAGCACCGCATCCTGGATTAGAAAAGGAAGCAAAACGTGTGATTGGTTTATTACCTAAAATGAAGCCCGGAAAACAAAGAGGAAAGGCCGTAACAGTACCTTATTCTTTACCTATATTATTCCAAGTACAGGACTAAAGGATCTATTAAAATATATATAATTCAAAATCCCGTCTAATTAATTAGACGGGATTTTTACTTTGGTATGCTTATTGAGATTTTATCATAATATTAACATATTAAATTAAGTATTATGAAACAATTAAAAAAAAGGCACACTATTGCTGATCAGAGCAATAAAAGTGTCGAAAAATCACAAAAGCATGATGTAAATTTACAAAAAAACTCAACGCTTTATTTTCAAGTTGGATTAATTCTTTGTCTGCTTGGCACCTATTCTCTTTTCGAAATGAATTTTGAAACCAAAGTTAAAGGCCCAATTGAAGTTGGTGTCGCAATTGATGAACCTACAGAATTTAATGTCAAGAACTACGTCGCTGAAGAAATTGTAACTCAGGAGAAAAAAATTCTAAAAAAGAAAACAAAACTTGTTAGTCAAGAACCTAAAATTGTTAAAGATGATTTTAAGGATAAGCTAATCGCTACATTAGTAACTGCAGAACAAAATGTGACTGATAAACCAGCGAGTATTGAAGATATTACTACCATTGAAGCGCCAGATGATGAGCCACAAATTTTTAGTTTAATAGGAGTTGAGCAAGTGCCTATTTATCCTGGATGTGAAAAGGCTGGGAATAACAAAGAGCGTATAAAATGTATGTCCAGTAAATTATCTAAGCTCATATTGAGAAAATTCAATCGAGATTTAGCTTCAGATCTGGGTTTATCTGGATTGCAACGTATAGATGTGCAGTTCAAAATTGATAAATCTGGACATGTTACAGATATCAAAACCCGTGCACCATATTCACAATTAGAAAAAGAGGCGCTACGTCTAGCAAATAAGATTCCAGTAATGACGCCTGGGAAGCAAAGAAATAAACCGGTATCGGTACTTTATAATTTGCCAATAGTTTTTAAGGTGAATTAAGGAGTATTGTTAGTTATAATACAAAGCCGTTGTCTTAGATAGATAACGGTTTTTTGCTGTAATTTCATTATGAAAAAAATAGTATCTTTCGCCTATAAAATGGATTTTCGAACCTTATGAAGAAATGCTTCCTACTAATTTTTACTTTAACGTCGTTTTTGCTGCAATCTCAAAATAATGAGACCTTCGAAAAATCACCGGTTTTTCCAGAATGTGAAACCCAATCGATTGAGCAATTAAAAAGATGTTTTAACAATAAAATTAATCAGCATATATTTAAGACATTTAGCGTTCCTCAAATTGTGTCTGATGACAGTTATAAAGGAAATGTGCAAGTTCTTTTTGAAGTAGATAAGGAAGGTGAAATAAAGGTGATTTATATTGATGCTGTTTATGATGAATTAAAAAAAGAAACATTGCGGGTTTTTAATGCCTTGCCAAAAATTACACCAGGCACCTATAATGGCAAACCAACATATGTTCAATATTCCTTGAATATAAACATTCCATTAAAAGATCCTTCAACAATCACTAATGAAGCCTTAGCTGAAACCACTAGAAGAATTAATAGTTTAGACGAACTAGTCTCTGGTGAGTATGACAGTATTAATAATAGTCTGGTTAAGTATGAAAAATTAGAGTACGAGAGTCAATTAAATATACCGTTCACACATACCTATTATGCGAGATTTGATGAGCAAATGAATGGTTTGGGAACGAATAGCCATACTGCTGCAAAACCTTTTATGTTCGATGAGGTTGCTTCCTATTATGATTTTGAAGCAGAAAAAGAAGCACTTGCTAAGACAGCAGAAAGCTGGCTTACTCGAAAATTATGGAATGAACATTTAGTTGAGATTCAAAGTAAAGACTATTGGTTTACTATAGATCCAATTTTTGATTTGCAAGTTGGTAAGGATACAGATGCCGATTTTAATAGTACGTTTAATAATACCAGAGGGTTTATTGTTCAAGGAGGTTTAGGCAAAAAATTTAATTTCTCAGCTTCAGTATATGAAAGTCAAGGTCGTTTTGCTCAATATTTTAATCAGTACGCAGAAAGCCTAAAAGCATTTGGTCCAGATCCAGCAATTGTTCCGGGACGAGGTATTGCCAAACGATTTAAGGACGATGCTTATGATTATCCAGTTGCCGAAGCGTATCTATCTTATACACCTGCAAAATTTATTAATTTTCAATTTGGTCATGGTAAAAATTTTATTGGTGATGGCTATCGTTCATTATTTCAAAGTGATGTTGCCAGTCCGAATCCATTCTTAAAAGTGAATACTAAGTTTTGGAAAATAAAATATACGAATACTTGGATGTGGTTAAAAGATGTTAGACCTGAGGCTACAATCGACGATGCGTTTTTAACTAAATATATGGCCAATCATTACCTGAGTTGGAATGTTTCAAAGCGCTTAAATATTGGTTTATTTGAATCTGTAGTTTGGACCAATTCTAACGAACGCGGATTCGATATTAATTACTTAAATCCAATCATCTTTTTTAGAGCCATTGAGTTTGAAACAGGTCAAGGTGCAGGTAACGCAATTGTTGGAGCTTCTGCCAAGTATAAATGGAACAATAAAGTGAACTTATATGGTCAGTTTATTCTAGATGAATTTTCCCTGAACGACGTAAAAGCAGGTAATAAAAGTTGGAAAAATAAGTATGGTTATCAGCTAGGTGTGAAGTATTTTGACGCCTTTAATGTTGATAATTTGATGCTTCAATTTGAGTATAACCAAGTCCGCCCTTATACCTATTCTCACAACACTGTTGTGCTTAATTATGGACATAATAATCAGTCGATGGCACATCTTTGGGGCGCTAACTTTAAAGAAGTCATCCTAATTGGACGCTATAATTATAAACGATGGTTTGCCGACGCAAAATTAATATTTGGATTACGTGGTTTTGATGTAAATGATGGTGCTGATGATTTTAGTTATGGAGGTGATATCTATAGAGATTATAATGACAGACCTTCCGATAGTGGTATTGAAATTGGACAAGGAATTAAAACCAAAACCCTCAATGCCGAATTGCAAACAGGTTATATAATTAATCCAGTGAGTAATCTTAAGTTATTTACAAATATTAGTTATCGTAATTTTAATCCGGAAGCTACAACTTCTGCAACTTTCAAAAGCAGTACTGTTTGGTTTAATATTGGTTTAAAGACGGATTTGTTTAATTGGTATAATGATTTTTAGTTGCTGCTTTTTAAGCTTTTGTAAAAGGTCCGACGAATTTTTTCTGAATTTATAAAACTCCAACTATATCCTAAATCGTCAAATGTCTTAGTAATTGAATTATCTGCAGACACCTCATCTTCGGATCTGCCTTTTTTTATTTCTTCTAGAATTCTAGTTTTTAAGGTTTCCAACATGACTAGATAGGATTCATATTCTTTTTTGTTAGATAAAGAACCATGTCCTGGAATTATCTTTGTGTCTTCATTAATAACGTTCAATCCTTGCTTTACAGCTTCAATATAGCCATTAACACTTCCGCCAGCATTTAAATCGATATAAGGATACCAGCCCTTAAAATAAGTGTCTCCTGTATGTAGTACATTGCTTTTAGTAAAATACAACAAAGCATCACCATCTGTATGTGCATGTTCAGCATGGAATATTGTTACTTTCTCACCATTGACATGCAAGTTTAGCTTATCATTAAAGGTAATTACTGGTAATGCGTCTTTAGAATTCATTGTCTTATCACGCTTTGGAGTAGTTTCTAATCGTTGTCTCACATTATCATGCGCAATAATTGTAGCTCCTAAATTGTGAATATTTTCATTACCACCAGTATGGTCGCCATGAAAATGCGTATTTACTAGAAATTGAAAAGGTTTATCACTTAACTTTCTTATTGCAGCTTCAATTTTTGAAGTCAATGCTGCGAATTGGTCATCGATAATAAAAACGCCATCGTCCCCTACAGAAATACCAATATTACCACCTGCTCCAACAAGCATATATACGTTTTCAGAAAGTTTAGTTGTTTTGATTCTTACATCGTCAAGTCCCTGTGCATAGGTGGAAGTCCCTAAGAACAAAATAGATATGAATAGTAATGCTTGTGAAATTTTCATGATGATTGATTTGTGTTTTAAAGTCAAATAAAGATACTAAAACTTACAAGTACTCAATAAAAATGTGAATTACTTATGTTAAGCGTTGCTCAAAAGTAATTTTCAAAGTATCTTTGCGAACGCATTATTAAGCTACAAACAACACACTATTGAGTACGAATAATTCTACAGTTTCAGCACATTCTATCATTTCTGATTTTAAGGAAATCACAAAAATGCGACTCTCGTTAAGTGTCGTGTTTTCTTCAATGGCTGGGTATTTATTAGGAGCAATTGCTGTTGACGCAATTACCTTAGTATTATTAGCTTTTGGAGGCTACTTTATGGTTGGTGCTTCAAATGCATTTAATCAAATTATAGAGAAGGATATTGATGCCTTAATGGATCGTACTAAAAATAGACCAATTCCGGCTGGAAGAATGTCTGTTAATCACGCATTCATTATAGCAATTGTGTTTACTGTTTTAGGAATTATAGCCTTGTATGTTATTAACCCTAAAACAGCAATGTATGGCGCTATTTCTATATTCTTATACACTTGTGTGTATACACCATTAAAAACAATAACACCATTAGCGGTTTTTGTTGGTGCTATTCCTGGTGCAATTCCTTTTATGTTAGGATGGGTTGCTGCAAGAAATGATTTTGGTATAGAGCCAGGAACTTTATTTGCGCTACAATTCTTTTGGCAATTTCCACATTTTTGGGCAATAGGATGGTTTTTATATGAGGATTATAAAAAGGCCGGTATTTCTATGTTGCCAACAAGAGAAAGAGATAAGGGAACAGCTGTTCAAATTATTATGTATACCATTTGGACCATGTTAGTTTCAATTATTCCAGTTTTTGGTTTTACTGGAGATCTATCCTTATCTATCGTAGCTGCAATTATTGTATTTGCATTAGGAATGGGGATGCTTTATTTTGGATTACAATTGTTTAAGAAAAGAACAACAAAAGCTGCTAGACAATTGATGCTAGCCAGTGTTATATATATTACATTACTTCAAATAGTATATGTAATTGATAAGTTTATAGGATAAAAAATGGATTTAACAGAAGGAACATTAGAGCAAAAAAATGACAGAGCAAAAAAGATGATGCTCTGGTTTGGGATAGGATCTCTTATTATGTCATTTGCTGGATTAACAAGTGCAGTTATTGTAAGTAGTAAACGGCCAGATTGGTTAGTGGACTTTGAGCTACCGGAGGCATTTTATATGAGTACGCTAATTATTATTTTAAGTAGCATTACTATGATTTTGGCCAAACGCGCGTTGAAAAGTGATAACGGAAAGGCAACTACATTGTTTTTATGGCTTACTTTAGGCTTAGGAATAGCGTTTATCTGGAGTCAATTTAGTGGGTTTTCTCAAATAATTGACTTGGGTTATAATTTTACGGGACCTACAAGTAATGTCACAATGTCCTATATTTTTCTAATCGCATTTGTACATGGATTGCATATTGTGGCGGGAATAATTTCATTAGTAATTGTAATAATTAATCAATACAGACAAAAATATAATTCTACCAAAATGCTTGGTTTTGAATTGTCTGCTACATTTTGGCACTTTATTGACATTTTGTGGTTGTTTCTTTTTGTGTTTTTATATTTCATGAAATAATTGGAACTGGATTAAAACCTTTATGAGCATTAATGATTTGCTTATTTAGAGTCTTTAAAATTTAGTGTTGTAAGTTTCTTTAGAAAAATAAATTGATTATTTTTGTCCAACTTTTAAAAACTAAACGCTTTATATGAATACTACAGTTGTAAATACTGGAACGGAAGGCAAAACTTGGGGCGGAGGAAATCAACCTCTTAAATCAAGTTATGGAAAAATGATGATGTGGTTTTTCATCGTATCTGATGCTTTGACGTTCTCGGGGTTTTTAGCAGCCTACGGATTTTCGAGATTTAAATTTATTGGGTCTTGGCCAATAGCAGATGAAGTGTTTACTCACTTTCCTTTTTTACATGGTGTAGATGCACCTATGTATTATGTGGCTTTCATGACTTTTGTGTTAATTATGTCTTCTGTAACTATGGTACTTGCTGTAGATGCAGGACATCATATGAATAAGGCAAAAGTGACATTTTATATGTTCTTGACAATTATTGGAGGTTTAATTTTTGTCGGTTCTCAAGCTTGGGAGTGGAATACTTTTATTAAAGGAGAATATGGTGCAGTTCAAACAAAAGGTGGTAATATACTGCAATTTGGTGAGTACCAAGATGTAAATGGAGAACAAGTATTTAAACGTGTAGCGGTTGCTGATTTTGCGATTGCTGGACATGATGAACGTGTTCAACAAGAAAGTAAAACAGGGTTGTGGTTTGTGTCGGAAGAGACATTACCAGAGTTTACTGTAGATGAGGTTTACAATGGTTTAAAAGCGAATAGCAATGTGTTAGTAAGAACACAAATTATTGATGAGCATGGTGAAAAAACAGTATTATCTAGAGGTGAATCACTAAAACAGATTAAAGACAACGGAAAACTGTTTGTACAAGGAGCAAATCTTCAAGTTAATGAATATGGAACTTCTTTGTTTGCTGATTTCTTTTTCTTCATAACAGGATTCCACGGATTTCACGTGTTTTCAGGTGTTGTGATTAATATCATTGTTTTCTTTAATGTTATTATTGGAACTTATGAAAAACGTAAGAGCTATGAAATGGTAGAGAAAGTTGGATTATATTGGCACTTTGTCGATTTAGTTTGGGTATTCGTATTTACATTCTTCTACCTAGTTTAATTTAAGATAATTTAGTTTAAAATGGCAGACGCACATAATTTACAAATATTGAGAGGCTTAATTAAATTTAAGTCAAACACACAAAAAATTTGGGGAGTATTAATCTTGTTAACTATTGTAACTACAGTTGAAGTTGCTTTAGGGATTATGAAACCTGAATCTTTAATGGTATCCGTTATAGGAATGAAATTATTAAACTGGATATTCATAATTCTTACCATCGTAAAAGCCTATTATATTACATGGGATTTTATGCACATGAGAGATGAAACAGCAAGTTTAAGACGCATGGTAGTTTGGACTGCTATTTTCTTAATTTGTTACTTATTATACATCCTATTGCAAGAAGGTGGTTATATTGAAGGGATATACTCTACTGGCCATGTAAAAAGAGATTTTTAACAAATTTTAATTCGTTAAATAGATATATAAAGGCGGTTTTTAAACCGTCTTTTTTTATTTTTGCAACTCAAAGATAATTGTAAATTAATGACTACTAAATCCATTAAAAGAAATGTAATACTGGGAATCTTGTTTTTCCTTCCTGTGATATTTTTATTGATGTTATATCCGTCTACGCATAATTATAATCCTTTAGATATCATAAATAAAAATGTGCAGGATCTCGATGGCTTTTCTTCCGATTCAGGCGATGCTGTATTACTGAAAGACCATATTACCGTGCTTTGTTTTATGGGAGATTCTCCTATGGATAATGTTATTGCTGCATCTAATTTAAAAGAATTAGTGTATGATAAGTTTAAAGGGTTTAAAACGTTTCAAATTGTTTTAGTGTCACCTTTTGGAGCAGAGGATCAAGCTAAAGCCCTTGAAAAGGAAATCAGTATGGGAGAATATCTTAAGTATTTACATTTTGTTTTTAATGATCATCTTGCAATCAAGCACGTCTTTAATAGTCTAAAAAGTGCTTCTACGCTTAATCAAGCCTTGGCAACTGATGCAATTTTTATAATTGATAAAGATTTAAATCAAAGAGGTCGAATTGATGATCGAACGGATTCTGAATTGGCGTCCAATAAGCCTATTGTAGGACTAAATTCTTATCATCCTTTAGAAGTGGCCGAAATTAAAAATAAGATGAGTGAGGATGTACGTATTTTATTCACAGAATATAGGCAAAAACGAAAAGGTAAGTTTGATTCTTCAACACGAAGAGCAGATGAATTAAATCAAAATCATGAGCAAAAAAACTAATTATTCGTACATAGGAATTGCACTTACAATTCTAGTATTTGGTATAATCTTTATTCCAAGGATTGTCGATAGAGTTACTAATAATGATATTACACGAAGTGAAAGTAGATCTGATCAAACAAAAATCACGAAAACAGAGACCTCAGATTTGGCCTTTTTGGAAATTAACAATAGTCCTAAAAAAGTGCCTGAATTTGAATTTACAAATCAACATGGTGAATTAATTTCGAATACAGATTATGAGGGAAAGGTATTTTTAGTTGAATTCTTTTTTACGACCTGTCCAACGATTTGCCCAAGAATGAATGCTAATCTTGTGGAAATTGAAAAAGAATTTAAAGATTTTGAAAATTTTGGTGTTGCTTCTTTTACCATCAATCCTGAGAATGATACTCAAGAAGTATTGAAAGCTTATGTCGAAAAATATGGGATTACAAACCCAAATTGGCATATGTTAACAGGAGATCAAGAAAAGATTTATCAATTGGCTAATGAAGGTTTCAATTTATATACAGCACTAGACATAGAGGTAGAAGGTGGTTTTGAACATTCCGGGAATTTCGCGCTAATAGATAAAAATGGCTTTATTCGCTCAAGAATTCAAAACGGAAATCCAATCATATTTTATAATGGAATTATTTCTGAGGCTGAAGGAACAGATGATGAAGGTATGTCTCAAGAAATAAGTATATTAAGAGAAGATATTGCAAAACTTTTAAAAGAATAATGGAACAACCTGATTTAGACGCAGAAAAGAAATACAATAAATGGATTGTTGTCTTGTCTATTGTTATTCCCATTGTGGTTGCCGCTTTATTTGGAGTAAATCTTCGCGAATTAGGATTTGATGTTGAACCATTAACAATATTACCTCCTATTTATGCTACTATCAATGGGTTTACCGCATTACTTCTTATCGTTGGATTTTGGGCTATTAAGAACAAAAAAATAGTGCTTCATGAAAACTTGATGACTACTGCAATTGGAAGCTCAGCTATATTTTTGATTTTGTACGTTGTGTATCACATGACAAGTGATTCTACAAAGTTTGGAGGCGAAGGCTTGATTAAATATGTGTACTACTTCATATTAATTACGCATATCTTATTGTCTATTGTCATTATTCCTTTTGTATTAATTACCTATGTAAGAGCGATAACGAAAAACTTTGAAAAGCATAAGAAAATTGCAAGAATAACATTTCCGCTATGGTTATACGTTGCAGTTTCTGGTGTATTAGTTTATATTTTGATTTCTCCTTATTATTAGAAAACAGTGAAAAAAATAATACTCCTAGTTTTAATTTTGATTCTTTTTAGCATTTCTACTTATGCGCAATGTGCCATGTGTAGAGCCGTTTTAGAAAGCGAAGAAGGACAGTCTACAGCTGAAGGCGTTAATAATGGTATCGTGTATTTAATGTTAATACCTTATTTATTAGTTGCTGGACTCGGATTCATTATTTATTGGAAATATTTTCGATCAAAAACGGCAAATTAATATTTTTCGATTTACTGTAACATATTTCTTTTTATTCAGTCTTATTAATATCAATCAAAACTCAATTCTTAACAATTTGTTGGCACAGAATGTGGCGCGTTTTATGTAGCATTGTAAGAATTAACCATCCATATTATGATTCAAATCAAAGATTTACACAAATCTTATCATATGGGAAGTAATTCCCTGCACGTTTTAAAAGGAATTAATTTTGACGTCAAAGAAGGAGAACTTGTGTCCATCATGGGCTCTTCTGGTTCTGGAAAATCTACCTTACTTAATATATTAGGAATGCTTGATGAGGCTGATCAAGGCAAATATATTCTAGATAACCTAACTATTGAAAATCTTAATGAAAAAGTAGCAGCAAGATATAGAAGCGAATTCTTAGGATTTGTATTTCAATCCTTTAATCTTATCAATTATAAATCTGCTTTAGACAATGTTTCTATGCCGTTGTATTATCAAGGTGTAAAAAGAAAAGAACGCACCGAAAAGGCCATGCACTATTTGGAAAAAGTTGGATTAGCAGACTGGTCTCATCATTTACCTAGTGAATTATCAGGAGGCCAAAAACAACGTGTTGCCATTGCAAGAGCATTGGCAAGTAATCCAAAAGTGCTTTTAGCAGATGAACCTACAGGAGCATTAGATACAAAAACTTCCTATGAAGTTATGGAACTTATTCAGGGCATTAATGATGAAGGAAAAACAATTCTGGTCGTTACCCATGAGCATGACATTGCTCAAATGACAAAACGAATTGTGAATCTAAAAGACGGAATTATTATTGACGATAAAAAAATTGAACAAGTAAGAGCAACTCAGTATGTTTAGCATAGAACGTTGGCAGGAAATATTTGAAACCCTTCAAAAAAACAAACTTCGTACGTTTTTGACCGGTCTTTCTGTGGCTTCTGGAATCTTCATATTGGTAATCCTTCTGGGTTTTAGTAAGGGCATTGAAAATGGTGTTACTACCCAATTTCAACAAGATGCTACTAATCTTATTACAGTATGGACAGGTCGTACTTCAAAAGAATATAAAGGTTTAAATCCTGGTCGATTTATACAGATGAAGAATGATAATTTTAATTCTATTTCTCAAAAATATGATGATTTTATTGAACACGAAACCTCACTAAATTCAATATGGGGTAGTCAAATTACTTATAAAAACGAAAGTGGTAACTATAGATTAAGAGGTGTAATGCCAGGACATCAGTTTATAGAAAATGCTGATATTGGGTCAGGTAGATTTCTAAATGAATCTGATATTGCCGAGTTTAGAAAGGTAGCTGTTATTGGGAATAAAATGAAAAAGGATTTATTTAAAAATGAAGATCCTGTTAATAAAAACATTTCCATATATGGTATGAGTTTTAAGGTCATAGGAGTGTTTTTTGATCCAGGTGGCGAACGTGAGGAAAATCAAGCCTATATCCCAATTTCAACATCACAAAAAGTTTTTAATAGAGGAGACAATATTAGAAACATGTGCTTTACCATTGAAATGGCTGATAATTTTGACGAGGCTGTAATTAGATCTCAATTAATAGCTGAAGGTATTGAAAATCAGCTCAAACAAATTCATAATGTAGCACCTGATGATATGAGCGGAGTTAGAGTAAATAACTCTCTAGAAGATGCTAAAAAGATCTATACGTTAATAGATACAATTAGAGCAGTATTTTGGTTTGTTGGAATAGGTACTATCATAGCAGGAATTGTTGGTGTTGGTAATATCATGCTCATTATTGTGAAAGAACGCACTAAAGAGATTGGGATACGAAAAGCCCTTGGTGCTCTGCCTATGTCCATCGTAGGAATGATTCTACAAGAGGCTGTTTTTGTAACCATGTTCGCTGGTTTATTCGGGCTAATAGCAGGTTTAGGACTTCTTGAGTTGGTTGGACCACAAATAGAAAGTGATTTCATAAAATATCCACAAGTAGATTTTAATATTGCATTAACCACAGTGTTCTTATTAGTTTTTGCAGGTGCATTAGCAGGTTTTATTCCTGCATATAGAGCGGCTAAAATAAAACCTATTGTGGCACTAAGAGACGAATAATATGTTTAGTAGAGATCGTTGGAACGAAATATTAGAAGCCTTAAATGCAAATAAATTTAGAACTTTTTTAACGGCGTTTGGCGTGTTTTGGGGGATCACAATATTGGTTCTGTTATTAGCGCTAACCAATGGGCTTAAAAATGGCGTGACTGCAGATTTTGGAGATTTCGCTACAAACTCTATGTTCATGTGGACACAAGGAACTTCAATGCCTTATAAAGGACTTCCTAAAGGGCGTTATTTTAATTATAAATTAGATGATGTTGCTGCGATAAAAGCAGGAGTTCCAAATTTAAAATATGTGTCACCTAGGAATCAACTCGGTGGTTTTAGAGGGTCAAATAATGTGGTAAGAGGTACCAAAACTGGCGCTTTTGAAATTTATGGGGATTATCCAGAATTTATAAAACAACAACCACTCGATATTCTTCAAGGACGTTTTATTAGTTACTCCGATATTAATGCAAAACGGAAGATTTGCGTTATTGGTACTGAGGTAATTCGTGGATTATATGATAAGGGTGAGGATGCCATGGGAACTTATATTAAGATAAATGGCGTTAACTTTTTAGTTGTAGGCACCTTTAGGATGAGTAATAGTCAAGGCGATAATGAGCAGGATGCGAATACAATATATATTCCATTTACAACATTTGGACAAGCCTTCAATCGCGGAGATCGCGTTGGATGGATGTCTATTACCGCAAATGATGACGTTAGTATTACTACGATGAAAGATCAGATTTTTGAGCTTATGAAGTCCAGGCATAAAATACATCCTGATGACAATAGAGCAATTGGACATTATGATTTATCTGAAGAATTTGCGCGTATCACAGGATTATTTTCAATACTTACATTAGTAGGTTATTTTGTTGGCGCATTAGTCTTAATGTCTGGGATTATTGGAATTAGTAATATTATGCTCATTGTTGTTAAAGAACGTACAAAAGAAATTGGAATAAGGCGTGCTTTAGGCGCTGCACCATGGACGATAAAATCTCAAATTTTACAAGAGAGCTTAATACTAACCATACTTTCTGGTATGGTGGGAATTTCATTTGCTGCATTCGTAATCTGGGGATTGAATAAAATTCTCGATATGAATGGTCCAGTTGAAAATTTCGCGAACCCTAGTGTGAGCATGCAAGTTGTATTTACCGCATTAACCATATTAGTCGTGTCTGGAGTTTTGGCTGGATTAATCCCAGCAAATAGTGCGACTAAGATGAAACCTGTAGATGCTTTAAGAATTGAATAAAATAAAATAACATATAACCATGAAACGAACGAAAACCATAATTTTATTAACTGTAATAGTTGTTGTTTTTGCAGCAGCCTTATATTATTTATGGCAAAAAAATCAGGAAGATCCTGTGACTTATACTACAGAATTGCCTAGTGAACAAACTATTATAGTAAAAACAGTTGCTACAGGAAGTATTGTGCCTAAAGAAGAAGTTTTAATAAAACCGAATATTAGTGGCGTAATTGAAGAGGTCTTTATTGAAGCTGGAGAATATGTTAAATCCGGAGATTTAATTGCTAAAATTAGAGTAATTCCTAATGTGTCTTCGTTAACTAGTGCTAAAAATAGCATTGCACTAAATCGAACCATAATGCAAACCGCTCAAATAAATTTACAAACTCAACAAGCCACCTATGATCGTCAAAAGGCTTTATTTGACAAAGGTATTATTTCGGCAAATGAATTTGAAGGTGTGAAAAACACATACTTACAATCAAAACAAAGTGTTGAGCAAGCGCGTATTAATGTCAATTCTGCAAGACAGAATTACGATATTATTAAAACTGGAACTACAAGCGGTCTTGGTAATATTGCCCAAACTCAAGTAAGAGCTACAGTTTCAGGAATGGTTTTAGATGTTCCAGTTAAAGCAGGTAATCAAGTAATTGAAGCAAATAATTTTAATGAAGGCACTTCAATAGCATCGTTGGCAGATGTTAAGAAAATGATTTTTGAAGGTAAAGTTGACGAAAGTGAAGTTGGAAAAATAAAGGAAGGTTTGCAATTGAAAATTACTGTTGGTGCAATTGAAGATGAGACTTTTGACGCTGTTTTAGATTATATTGCTCCTAAAGGTGTAGCAGAAAATGGTGCAATTCAATTTGAAATAAAAGGAACTTTAAAACAAATAGATTCTACATTTATTAGGGCTGGTCTAAGTGCAAATGCTTCTATAATTTTAAATAAAGCTGAAAACGTATTGGCTTTAAAAGAAGCATTAGTTCAATATGATTCAGATACAAAATTACCATTTGTTGAAATAGAAATAGGAGATCAACAATTTGAGCGTCGAGATTTGGAGCTAGGAATTAGTGATGGTATTTTTGTAGAAGTAAAAAAAGGAGTCACTAAAGACGATAAAATTAAAGTCTGGAATCGAGTACAAGGCATACCAGATTATGCTCAAAATAATTAACATTTACTGTAACACTTTAACATTTATAGAGACTTATAATTTAATTATGAAAAAAATAATCATCATATTTTGTGTTTTAATAGCAATTAATACGCATGCTCAAGATAAAAAGTGGACGCTTAAAGAGTGTGTAGAACATGCCTTAGAAAATAACATTTCTGTTAAACAAAGTGAATTAGATTTAGAATTATCTGAAATCGATAAAAAGGACGCAATTGGAAACTTTTTACCATCACTTAATGCATCGACGTCTTATTCTTGGAGCAGAGGATTAAATCAGGATCCAGTAACATTTAGTGCAGTTAATGCAACTACTAATACTTTTTCCGGAGGTCTAAGCTCAGGATTTGATATATATAGAGGTAGAAGAAATCTTAATCAATTACATCGTTCAAATTTAGAGATATTGGCAAATCAATATCAACTAGATAATATGAAAGATGATATTTCATTACTTATAGCGAACTCATTCCTACAAATATTATTTAATAAAGAACAGCTCAAAGTATTAAATGCGCAACAATTGGTTTCTGAACAAGAATTTAATAGAACTAAAGATTTAGTGGAAGCAGGTTCTTTACCAAAAGGCGATTTATTAGAAATCCAAGCGACTATTGCAACACAAGAACAGCAGATTGTGAATGCTGAAAATGCCATTCTTTTATCTCGTATAAATTTAGCACAGACTTTATTTATTAGTAATTATGAAAATTTTGATATAGTTGATACAGATTATTCAGTACCTCCTACAGTAATTTTAAGTCAATCACCACAAGCAATTGTTGCCAAAGCTAAAGAGACACGTTATGATATTAAAATTGCTGAGAATAATACTAAAATTGCAGAATACAATTTAAAAATTGCTAAAGGAGCTCTACAGCCAACATTAACAGGAGCTTATAGTTTTGGCACTAATTATTTTACATCAGAATTATTTGATACGCCTGCTTTCGAAACTCAAATTTCAGATAATAAAAGTCATAACATTTCTGTAAATCTAAATATCCCTATTTTTAATGGATTTTCAGGAAAAAATAATGTTAAGAGAAATCAAGTTAGTTTGGAACGCTCTAAAAATCAATTAGAACAAACGAGTTTAGATCTGGAAACTAAAGTTTACCAAGCTTTTAATGATACTAAAGGTGCCTTAAAAGCATATGAAGCGGCACAAAAAACATTGGATGCAAGAGAACAAGCTTTTGACTATTCAAAAGAGCGATACAATGTAGGATTATTGAATGCATTTGATTATAGTCAATCTCAAAACGGATTTGAAGCAGCACAAAGCGAAGTGATTCGTACAAAATACGATTACATATTTAAACTAAAAGTATTAGAATTCTATTTTGGAATTCCAATTACAGATATAAATTAATCATGAGTAAAACAACCAAAATTGTACTATTTTCAATAGTAGGTCTAATCATTTTAATGCTTATTGGATCATCCGCAGGATGGTTTGGAAAACAGGATAATTCGAAAGAAGTCGATATTAAAAAAGTCGCTCTTATCGATATTACTGAAAAAGTTTCAGCAACAGGTAAAATACAACCTGAAGTGGAAGTGAAACTTTCTAGTGAAGTTTCGGGTGAAATCATAGAACTGCCTATTGTTGAAGGGCAACAAGTTAAAAAAGGAGATTTATTAGTTCGCGTTAATCCAGATATTTACCAGTCTAGTTTAAATCGTTCGCAAGCATCTTTACAAAATGTAAGAGCAGGTTTAAACCAAGCAGAAGCTTCTCTTAAAGAGGCACAAGCAAGTTATACTAGGAATCAACAGCTTTTTGAAAAAGGAATTATTTCAAAAGCAGATTGGGATAAAGCAGTTTCAACTTATGAAATTGCTCAAGCAAATAAACAAAGCGCATATTATAATGTGCAAAGTGCTGGAGCTACTGTTAGTGAGGCAAGAGATAATTTAAACAGAACTACAATTTTTGCACCTATGAGTGGGACCATTTCTAAATTGGATGTGGAACTTGGTGAGCGTGTTGTTGGAACGCAACAAATGGCTGGAACAGAAATATTAAGAGTCGCGAATCTTAATAATATGGAAGTTGAAGTTGATGTAAATGAAAATGATATTGTAAAAGTGCAAATCGGTGATTCAACCATCGTTGAAGTTGATGCATATTTAAAGAAAGAATTCAAAGGAATTGTAACAGAAATCGCGAATTCTGCTGCAGGAACTTTAACAGCTGATCAGGTGACAAACTTTAGAGTTAAGGTGAGAATTGTTGAAGAGTCTTATCAGGATTTAATGAAAGATAAACCTGAATATTATTCACCTTTTAGACCTGGAATGACGGCTACAGTAGATGTCATTACGGATAAACGAATTAAAACAGTCTCCGTTCCAATTAGCGCAATTGTTATTAAAACGGATACTACTTTGACAAGAAAATCATCTCGTAAAGCTAAAAAAGAAGACGATGATGAAGGTCCAAAAGAGAAAGTAGAAAGTGAAGAAAAATTTGAATGTGTTTTTGTCAATAATAATGGCGAAGCAAAACTACGTGTAGTTAAAACAGGTATTCAAGATGATTCTAATATCGAGATTGTATCTGGACTTAAAGAAGGCGATGAAATTATTACTGGACCTTATAGTGTAGTTTCTAAAGTGCTAAAAACTGGAGACAAGGTTAAAGCTAAAGTAGAAAAGGATAAGAAAGATAAAGACGACGACGACGAATAAAAAAATAATTAGACCGTGAGCTTAATATTAAGCATAGAAACCACAACAACAAACTGTTCAGTCTCTCTTTCAAATGAAGGAGAGACTTTAGTTTTAATGGAAGATAATAACAAGAATTATTCTCATGCTGAGATGCTACATGTTTTTATCGATAAAATTATAAAAAAGGCAGATATCAAACGGTCTGATCTAGACGCAATTGCAGTAAGTAAAGGACCTGGTTCATATACAGGTTTGAGAATTGGCGTTTCTGCCGCAAAAGGATTGTGTTATGCGCTTGATAAACCCCTAATTTCGATTTCAACATTAAATGCCTTAGCACATCAAGTAAAAACTGATGAAGGTGTTATTATTCCAATGTTAGACGCAAGACGTTTAGAAGTGTATTCAGCGATTTTCGATCATCATTACAATAGCCTTCGAGGGATAGAAGCTCAGATTCTAGATCAAAATGCTTTCGAATCTTATCTTGAAAAGAATCTAGTGTATTTTATTGGAAACGGAGTAGAAAAGACCAAAACTCTAATTAATCATTCCAATGCAATTTTTGTAGAAAACAAATTACCTTCCGCTAGAGAAATGGATAAGCTCGCTTTTGAAAAATACAAAAAAAACGACATCGAAGATGTCGCTTATTTTGAACCCTTTTATTTAAAAGATTTTATTGCTTTAAAAGCAAAGTCTTAAGCTTCTTTTCTAATTTCAACTTGATGTGGATATGGTATATCTATACCTGCAGCATCAAGAGCTTCTTTTACGTTTTCAGTTATATCAAAATAGACAGCCCAGTAATCTTCTGTCTTACACCATGGTCTAGTCGCAAAATTTATTGAACTATCAGCTAATTCAGAAACATTAACGGTTGGTGCAGGCACTTGAATAACTTTTGGATTGTCGTTTAGTACTTTCAATAAAATGGACTTAGTTTGTTTAATATCTGAAGCATAATCTACCCCAAACGTTAAATCAACACGTCGTGTGCCTTCCGTTGTATAATTAATGATTGTGCCATTTGAAAGAGAGCCATTAGGAATAATAATCTCTTTATTAGAAAGTCCAGTTAATTTAGTAGTAAAGATTTCAATCTCTTTTACAACACCTACTTCCCCTTGAGTCTCAACGAGGTCTCCAATTTTAATAGGTTTGAAAATCATAATTAAGACACCTCCAGCAAAATTAGCTAATGATCCTTGCAGTGCTAAACCTATTGCTAAACCAGCTGCAGCCAGAAGAGCAGCAAAAGAGGTCGTTTCTATTCCTACTGTTCCTAGGACAACTATTATAAGAATAATTTTAAGAGTCCAATTTAAAAGATTTGACAAAAACTTTTTTAAACTGACATCATAATTTCTTTTCTCTGCCGTTTTTCTAACTGCGCTTAAGATTGCTTTAATACTCCAGGACCCAATGATCCAAATGACTATAGCCGCTAAAACTTTAGGGCCAAAATCCATTAAGAGTTCGTATCCTTTATCTATCCAATTTTGTAATTCCATGATTGTAATTTTAAAAAGGCAAATTTACGGATAATCCGTTATAGCCTAAAATTAGAGACGACAATAGATGTGCCTACTTGAAATGAAAATGCTACAGTGTATTTATATAATTAAGTAAACTAATTAAATCTTCTTTTGAAGACGTTTTTAATTTATTAGATTTAATATACGCGAGTATGTCCTTAGAGTGCTCTGGAAAAAGATTGGCTATATCTTTCTTTTTTTTTGGTAACCGCAAAGCAGTTTCATTTTTGTAAACGATGTAAAAGGCGTCGTCTAACCTCTTAAATTTAGCCGGCTTAGCCTCTTGATAACTACTTTTGGCGGGTTGTCTCTCTATAAATTTTTTAACCTCTTTGACAAGTAATGGGTTCGTTAGAATTGAACTTGTTAAAAAGACAAAATAACCGCGCTGGGCAATACCATCTTTATCGATATAATTTAAAGCTTGATACGTTTTATTGTCTTTTAAAAACGTGATAGATACATTTTTGATATTTTTATTAATATTATGAATGGTATTCTTGTCTGATTGTACTTCGATTTCATCATTAACAGCGTTATATCTTAAATTGTATATTTTATCTTTATCAGCTGATACTCGCGCTGGAGAAAAGGCCATGTTTATATAAGGATTACCTTGAATGGTTTTATCACTTCTGTCAAATGTATAAATACTCCCAAAATTTGATTCAACAAGCGTCTGAGTATTTATAAGGTCCTGAGAAAAGCTTTGAAAAACAAAAATAAAAGAAGTAAAAATGACATAGAATGGTTTCATAATAATAAGATTTAGTTTTAATGATTTTGACACAAATATAATGCCAGTAGTAAATTTCTTATAAAGATAGCAAATTGAATCCTAAATATAGAAGCTTGTATGAATTCTATTCAATTAGTTTAACAGCTTCATTAACATTAGAAACTGGTAATTTGCAGGCATTATTTACGCATACATAAATTAATGTTTCATCCTCAATATATCTATTTTTTAATAATGGCAGACTATTATCAATTTTACTTCCAGCAATAATTTTATTTGGAATGTAATAGGTGTTTAGTTTTGATATTTTTTGCATCACGTCATCACCAACAATTGCAATTTCATAATATGGCTCAGTATAATTTAGCATTAAATCCAACCAATTTGAATAGCTTGAAGGATAGGTGAGTATTTCTGGTTTCACATTATTCAGCATTGTAGTAGCCACATTATAAAAGTGCGAATTATTAAAATAATGAGATAACTTGAACAAATTTTTTGCCATGATTGAACTACTCGCAGGAATCACATTATCACGATATTCAATAGTTCGCGATACTAAACTTGGGTCTTCGTCAGAAGTGAAATAGAACATACGATTTGTGTCATCAACAAAGTGATCAAACACATAATTTGATAAATCTCTTGCAATTAATAACCAGGTTTCATCTATGGTGTTTTCATATAAAGCTAGAAAGGCATCAATAGTATTTGCATAATCTTCTAAATAACCATTGATGGAACTAGTGCCGTTTTTGAAATTATGATTTAGACCACCATCTGCTCTTAATTGAGTGTCTCTTATAAAAGCTGCATTTTTTAGTGCAACCTCTAAATATTCATTATGACCTAAAACTCGGTATGCATCAATATATCCTTTCAGCATGATGGCATTCCAAGACGTCAAAGTTTTATCGTCTAGTCTAGGTTTTTCTCTTTTGGCTCTTTCTTTCAATAATAGTTGCTTCCATTTTTTCTTTTTAGTATCCAATTGCTCCTGAGTTAAAGAGAATTTTTTCAGGCTAGAAAGATCATCATCTTTACGAATAAGAACATAGTTGTTATGTTCCCAAAACCCATAGTTATTGATGTTGTAATAATGAGCAAAAAGTTTAAAATCGTCCTCTAATAGTAATTCCAATTCATCTTTTTTCCAGACATAAAATGCGCCTTCTTCCAGTTCATTTAATGAATTATTACTATCGGCATCAAGTGAAGAATAAAAAATACCATTTGTATGAGTCAATTCATTCTTAATAAAATCAAGAGTTTCTTCTATGACATTTTTGTACAATTTGTTTTTCGTAATTAAGTAAGCATCTGCATAAAGACTTACAAGTTGGCCATTATCATATAGCATTTTTTCGAAATGTGGAACATGCCAATTTATATCTGTTGCATAGCGCGAAAACCCACCACCTATTTGATCAAAAACACCGCCATACGCTATTTGAGTCAGTGTTTTGTTAACATATTCTTGCAGCTTTTCATCCTTGGTTTTGTAGGCATACCGAAGTAAAAAATGATAATTATTGGGCATCATAAATTTAGGAGACCTATTTAAACCTCCTTCTCTATGATCGAATTGTTTAGACCATTTATGAACAGCTTCATCAATAAAATTAGGTTCGAATTTTGGTGTTTCGGAGTTGAGATTCACAATATCTAAAGCTGCAATTCCTTCTTCTAACTTCTGGGCATATTCAAGTAGTTTTTCTGGCTTTTCTTTGTACAATTTTGATATTTGTTCCAAGGAACTGATCCATTGTTCTTTTCTGAAATACGTACCACCCCAAACTGGCCGTCCATCAGGTAAAGCAATAACATTCATCGGCCATCCACCACTACCAGTCATTAGTTGAACGGCATTCATATAAACCTGGTCAATATCAGGTCGTTCCTCTCTATCAATTTTTATATTGATGAAATTTGTATTCATTATTTCAGCTACTTCTACATCTTCAAAACTTTCATGCTCCATTACATGACACCAATGACACGCAGCATAACCAACACTAATAATGATAAGTTTATTTTGAGTTTTTGCTTCATTTAAAGTTGAGGCATTCCATGCTTTCCAATTTACTGGATTATGGGCGTGCTGCAGCAGATACGGACTTGTCTCATTTATGAGATCATTAGTGAATTCATGTGTCATAGGATTGGAATTTTGTCCTTTACAGCAAAGAATGGTAAAAGAGATAATAAGAAGTAACTTGAATCGCATATTTCAAAGTTATGAAAAAGCATGGCATAAAAAAAGCGTTCAATTTTAATAAAATGAACGCTTTTAATTATAACTGAGAAAAACTTATAACGTACTAATGTGATTCATAAGCTTTATTAAATGGGCTTCTTTAGAAGTTTTGATCTTATTAGCTTTTATAAAAGCTATAATATCACTTGATTTTTCCGGAAACAAAGCAGCGATTTTTTTACCTTTGTTAGGTAAAACGACTGCAGAATTATCGTTAATCTTAATGTAGTATTCATCTACTTTTTTATAATATGCAGGTTTTGGCGCAGAATACCCGTTTTTAGGAGCAGCCCCAGCAATATATTTTTTAAATTCTTTATTTAAGAGTTTAACCTTATTGTCTGCAGGAGAAACATTAACAAAAAATCCTCTTTTCAGATTGCCATCTTTGTTTTCGTAATCATAAGATTGATACGTTTTATTGTCTGAAATAAAGGTGATTAATACATTCTTAAGACTCTTGTCTATAGTGTATTTTTTGCTATTTTCATCTTCAACTTCCATTTGGTCAGCAAGCGCATTATACCTAATTTTATATACTTTAATTCCATCACTTTTTACACGTGCTGGAGAAAATGAATCATTAATGTATGGCGACCCTTTAACCGATTTATCACTCTTGTCAAACGTATAAGTTTGATTAGAACCTGCGATTAATGTTCTATTGTTTTCTTGCGCATTTAAAGAAACGCTGATAAACAATGCTAGAATGGAGACTAATAAGATCTTTTTCATGTTTTACTTATGTTGATGAATTAATTTTTAAAAATTTAAGTAGCGAAAATAGAAATATATTTCAAGTGCAAGGAATAATTAATCATAACATTTTCCTAAAACAATGAATTTTAACAGATTTCATGCGTTATTGACAGCTCATTTAGATCTGATATAGTATATATCGAGTGAAGACAACTCATAGACATCAAAAGTAAGTTGAGATTTAATCTGTATTCAGAGACTTATTTAGCTTTTACATTAGAGTATTGAACTAATCATAAACAGTACAGGTATACTCAACAGTTTTAAAGGGTATTCTACTTGTTTTTAGCCATTAATAGCTTCAACACTACTAACTTTGTCTTTAAGCATTTCCTTTAACATGTTTTCAATACCGCTCTTTAAGGTGAAAGTTGAAGAAGGACATCCACTGCAAGCACCTTGCAAAATAACTTGAACTACTTTGCTTTCTGGATCATATGATTTGAACTCAATGTTACCTCCATCACTAGCAACGGCCGGTTTTACATATTCTTCTAAAATATTTACAATTTGTTTTGAAATATCATCTAATGATTCAAAATGATCTTCAACATGCTTTGTGGTTTTTTGAAGTGCTTCAGGCGCGTTTTCAAGAATAATCACTTTGCCGTTTTCGATGTATGATTTAATAAATTCTCTTAACTCTAAGGTAATGTCATTCCAGTCAGCAACTTCATATTTGGTGATGGATACAAAATTTTCATCTAAAAACACCCCCTTTACAAATGGAAAGTGAAATAATTCTGAAGCTAATGGAGAAAACTTAGCCTCATCAATTGAAACAAATTCATAATTTGAATTCACTATTTTTTTATTAGTCACAAATTTGAGTACTGAAGGATTTGGAGTGCTTTCAGCATAGACAGTAACAGGTACTTTTTTAGTCTTAATTAAATTCTCTTCAATTATGATCCCGCCCTTATTAATAAATGATTCTATCTGAGTTGCAACTTCTTGTTGGACATCTGACCATTCTACAATGTTATAACGCTCAATTGCAATAAAATTTCCGGAAATATAAACTTTCTTAACAAAGGGTAAATAGAAGAGTTGCTGGGCTAAAGGGGAAGATTTAGCAGCATCGATATTATTAAACTCAAAGCTCTCATATTGGGTTAAAAAAGAGTCGGCTTCAAATTTTATTATTGAGGGATTAGACGTTTCTTTTATTGAAATTGTTACCTGTATCATTGCAATTAATTTTATGCAAAAATAAGGAAACAAAAGGGTAACTAAATGCAGGTTTTGTGTTAAGATTTTTAAAATTAGCGGCTCATTTTTCAGTTTTATCTTACATCAGCAATAATTTTTGAATAACGAATCAGCTTTATTTGCAATGAGATAAGTGTTAAACTGTCAATTTTGTAGCAATTAAATAGGGTCTAATTAGTTAAAATGTATTAAATTTCCGCTTTTATTTTATTGAACCTACTTAGGAAAATGAAGAAATTTAGCATGCAAAATAATACGTTGGAAGTTTTTTCATATCAAAGTTTGCAAATGTTTAGTTGCGCTTTAGGAAAAAGTATATGTTCAATAAGCAATTGTAATAATCGTTTTAATTGTTTTTGCAATTAAACTAATTGATCAATTAAGTGTTATGAAGAGATTTTGCATAGTTATTACGTTTTTAATTTCCTTAACTGCAAGTGCACAAGATTTGTTGATGCAGTCAGGGACTTTTAATAGATGTGATCCAGATATATTTTATGATTCAGGGGGTGATGCTGGAGCTTATGGAAGTAACGAAAATATTGTGACTACTATATGTGCTGAAAATGCGGGTGAATTTATTATCTTGAATTTTACACATTTTAGCACGCAATTAAATACCGATATTTTAACCATATATGATGGAGATTCCACTGCGGCACCTTTAATTGGATCATATTCCGGAGTAGTAAATCCTGGATTCGTTCAGGCTTCAGATACGAATACAAGTGGCTGTATTACCTTAGAGTTTATTTCTAATGATACTGGAACGACAACAGGTTTTGCTGCAGAGATATTCTGTGCCGTTCCTTGTCAAACAATTACACCAACAATTAGTGCTGTTCCAGCAGTTAATGGATCAGGAGTAATTGAAGTATTGCCAGGAACATCAATTGATTTTACGGGTAGTGCTACATTCTCTGATGATGGAACAGGTGCAACTTATGACTGGAATTTTGGAAATTTAGATACAGGAACCGGTCTTACAGGTACAAGCATTTATAATAATCCAGGGACTTATACGGTGTCATTTTCTGCTACCGATACCAACCCTCAAGGGTGTACAGAAACTGCTTTGGTATCGGTACTTGTTTTAGAACCAATAATTACTATTAATAATTCTGCGTATGCAGAATCATCTTATTCGCCCGAAGAGCTCATAGAAAATGTTTTGGTTTCCGGAGGTTGTTCTGCGGTTGATAATTTTTCGTATCAAGTAAATGGTACGCCAACGAGCTTAACAACTAAAAGTTATGGGTATTTCACAAGAGGAGGTGCCGTAAATTTTCCTTTTGAAGATGGAATTATTTTAAGCACAGGAAGAGCGCATCCTGCTGGTAATGTGAGTAATGGAGGAGCTCTAGTGACATTCAATAACGGACAAGCTGGAGATGCCGATCTTGAAGCTGCTTTAAGTCAAACAAACACTAATGACGCAACATTTATAAAATTTAACTTCGTACCAACATCGAGTACCATCAGTTTTCGCTATATCATGGCCTCTGAAGAATATGACGGAAGTACGGAATGTAGTTTTGCTGACAGTTTTGCCTTCTTATTAAGAGAAGTTGGAACTACAGCATATACAAATTTAGCGGTATTACCTGATGGCACGCCAGTTAGTGTTTTAAATATTAATAATTCGGGAGTATGTACTGCGAATCCAGCTTTTTTTGAGGGATATTTGATAGGCGAAACAAATTATGGCGGTAGAACAGTTGTTTTAACTGCCACTGCTAATGTAATTCCTGAAACAACATATGAAATTAAACTCGTGGTTGCGGATCAAGGAGATTCTATATGGGATTCTGCGATTTTTCTTGAAGCAGGGAGTTTTATTTTAGGAGGAGAATTAGGAGATGATATTACTATTATGGCTGGTACGGCAGAATGTTTAGGACAATCGATTGACCTAGATACGCAGGCTCCATCTGCTAACCATGTGTGGTATTTGGACGGTGTTGAAATAGCTGGAGAAACAAATTCTGTTCTTAATGTCACAGAACCTGGCGAGTATAGTGTTGATGTTGTCTTTTCTGGTTCATGCCAAACTAGTGATTCGGTAATAGTTGAGTTTAAACCAAGCCCAATTGCAAATGTGCCACCAGATATTAATCAATGTGACCCTTCAGGTACTGGATTTGCAGAATTTGATTTAACACAAAACGATGCATTTGTTTTAGATACTCAAGACGCTGCAGACTTTGTAATTACCTATCATCTAACAGCGCAAGATGCGATAGATAATGTTGGCGCCATAGTGTCTCCATATACTAACATTTCTAATCCTCAAACTATTCACGTTCGTATTGCAGACGTCACTCAAACTTGTTTTGAAACTACTTTTTTCGATATCGAACTTTTTAATTTGGTAATTAATCCAGTTTTAGATTTAGTTGTATGTGATGATGATAGTAATGATGGTTTTGCTCCTTTTGATTTAACATCACAAGATATAGGAATTTTAGGTGCTCAGCCAGCTGCCGATTTTGAAGTGACTTATCATCTTAATTTTGCTGACGCTGATGGAGATACAGGAGCTTTAGTTAGTCCTTATACTAATATTACAAGTCCTCAACCAATTTTTGTTCGCGTTGAGAGTGTAAGTGATGATACATGTTATATGGCTTCGACGTTATCAGTTTTTAATTTAACAGTTAATTATCAAGCTCTTGCAACACAGCCAACAAATATGGAAGTTTGTGATGATATTAGTAATGATGGCATCTCAACTTTTGATTTAAGCACTCAAGATTTGACTATATTAAATGGACAAGATCCTTTAATTTATAACGTTACTTATTATGAGTCTCAGGCCAATGCCGATGCGCCTATTAATGCTATTGCTAATATTAATGCATATGATAATATCACTAATCCACAAACGATTCATGTACGCGTAGAAGACCCATTATATCCTGCATGTTATGGATATACCACCTTCGATCTAATAGTCTTACCCTTACCTGCCGTATTGGTACCAACCCCGTTGTATGTATGTGATGATGATGGGGATGGTTTTGGACAATTTACGTTGACGGATAAGAACGCAGAGATATT